>CAJIBE010000103.1_pt1 | contig 129192 bp, 107 predicted proteins | sample 9199301 | NCBI WGS metagenome assembly CAJIBE01 (sample SAMEA7708291, study PRJEB35096) | sediment metagenome | biome: marine neritic benthic zone biome [ENVO:01000025]; feature: sediment [ENVO:00002007]; material: shallow marine sediment [ENVO:03000034] sea grass bed [ENVO_01000059] ... | reverse complement strand
TGTGGCTTCATCGGCGGTATGAATATGGATGCGCAGACCCAGTGTGTACGCCTTTTCAATTAACCGACAGGCATAACGCAGCCAGGCATCGGGTGCCGCGTCTTTTACGATATAAAAATCGATTTGAGGCATGTTGATTTTATTGCCCGTGATCAAAATGTAGCGTGACTAACCAGCCATTAGGCTACGCGGGCACGATGCATCAGGTATTGGGTAAGCAGGGGTACCGGGCGACCGGTCGCACCTTTATTTTTCCCCATATTCCATGCCGTACCTGCAATATCCAGGTGCGCCCATTTATATTCTTTTGCGAAGCGCGCAAGAAAACAGGCAGCAGTAATCGTGCCTGCCCAGCGACCACCAATATTGCCCATGTCAGCAAAGTTACTGTCCAGTAAAGGCTGGTATTCTTCCCATACCGGCAGTCGCCATGCCCGATCACCTGTACTTTGTCCTGCGTTCAACAGGTCATCGCTTAGTTTGTCTGCATTACTCATTAAGCCACTGGCTTCATGTCCGAGTGCGACGATACAGGCCCCGGTGAGCGTCGCGATATCAATCACGACGTCCGGATCAAATCGTTTTGCGTAGGTTAATGCATCACATAAAACCAGGCGACCTTCTGCATCGGTGTTGAGTATCTCAATGGTTTGGCCAGACATGGAAGTAACAATGTCGCCTGGCTTGGTGGCTTTTCCTCCAGGCATGTTTTCGGCGCTGGCGACCAGGCCAACGACATTTAACGGCAGCTGCATATGGCTAACGGCCTGCATAACACCCAATACGGTAGCTGCTCCACACATATCGAATTTCATTTCATCCATTGCGGCCCCGGGTTTCAGGGAAATTCCACCGGTGTCAAAAGTAATGCCCTTGCCCACCAGTACGATGGGCTTGCTGGCTCGGCGTGCGCCCTTGTATTGCATAGCAATTAATTTAGCAGGCTGAGCGCTTCCGGCTGAGACAGACAATAACGCACCCATGCCCAGTTTTTTCATTTCGCTTTCATCGAGAATTTGCAGTGACAGTTTGGCCTGCCCGCGCTTAATTGTTTGTGCGGTTTTCGCCAGATGTGTGGGGGTGCAGATATTTCCTGGCAGGTTGCCAAGTTCTTTGGTTAACAGCATTCCTTCCGCAATGGCTTGGCCCTGGTTGATTCCTTTTTTGATCTGGTTTGCTTGCCGTTGCTGGGTGCATAGAAAAGTAAGCTGTTTCAGCTTGGGCGCGGGCTTCTTTTTCGAGATGGTTTGGCTGTAGCGATAAAGCTTGTCTTCCATTTCAATAATGTGCATGCGTGTTAATGCGCGCAGGGATTGATCAGGTACGGGAAGACTCGCCAGCGTACTCAGTGCATCCGTAGCCCCAGTGCTTTTTAATACACTTATACATGCCTGCAGGATCTTTCGGTATTTCAATATGTCCAATTTCTTCTGTGGACCACAGCCGACCAGCAGGATGCGCTTATGGATTGCATTTTTGGGCGTATGCAGGAGAAGAGCTTTGCCGATTTTCCCATTGATGTCGCCACTTTTAATGGCTGCTGAAAGGAGTCCATCGTACAGCTTGTCTAGACGTTCAGCGTCCGTGTTTAGATGTTTATCTTCAGATACGGCGATGACGACGCATGCTGTTTTCTCGCTAGTAATTGCATTGCGTTTTACGAGATACTCCATTCTGTTCTCCTGATTATAAACTGGAAATTATTGTTGGTATGCTGTTGAAGTGCAATGCGAAGGTAAACATCTTCTGATGATTCGATAATGTGCAGCGGCATAGCGTGTTATCTGAACACTATTTGTGGAAGATTCTTGCCTGATCGCAGACTCTTTTACTATATATGTGCAAGTCACTAGACTACATTACAGCTACCACGGTGAATTTTACACTTTAAAAAAATTTCAGACCAACTGTACAAATAAATCAGCTTTAATGCGAATTATTTCCCGATATATAGCCAAAGACATCACCGCCGCAATTGGTTCGGTGGCCGCAGTTTTGCTGCTAATAATATTGGGGAAACTGTTAATTCAGTTATTGGCGGAAGTATTGGAAGGTGATTTGGGCGTCGATATGCTGGGCACCGTGCTGTTGCTGGGTGTAATCAGGTATATGGTGGTTTTGCTGCCGTTTTCATTCTTTATCGCCATTATTATGGTTCTCACCAGAATGTACCGGGATAGTGAAGCCAACGCATTAAAGGCAGGAGGCGCCAGTGCGATTGATTTCGTGCGGGCAGTATTGACTGTAGGAGTTCCGCTGATTTTTATTCTTTATTTTCTGGTGGCTTACCTATCGCCTTGGGCTACTCGCATGGTTGAGGTGATTGAGAATGTGACGGAGCAGGGGCTGGTGTACAGTCAGTTAACACCAGGCAAGTTTCTTGAGCTGGAACATGCAGGTTGGGTAATTTATGCAGAATCCAAGGATGAGGAAAGTAATGATCTGCAGAATGTTTTTGTGCAGCGAACCGAAGAGGGGAAAGTTGTCGTAGAAGTGGCCAAAGCAGCACGTGTGGTACGGGAAGACAAACATTCGCAAGTGCTGGCACTGCAAACCGGGCAGCGTCTTGAGGGGGTTCCGGGATCTGGCAAGTACAGATTAACCCGCTATGGAGAGCATCGGGTTTACCCTCCGAGAACTGACTTTTCCCGTGAAGCGAATGAACCGGATTACCAGCCTATTGGCAAACTGATTGGCTCCACGGATTCAGAGTATCGTGCAGAATTACTGCAAAGAGTCTCGATCATTGTTTCCACGGTTATATTGATGCTGATGGCAGTGCCATTGAGTGCCGTGTCGCTAAACAGTGGCCGATTCTTGCGCCTGGCGCTGGCGGTGAGTATTTATATCGTTTATTTAAACCTGGTGGTCGTCAGCTGTAGTTGGGTAAAACGCGGCGAAGAATATGGCGTGATGGCAGTGTTGGTTGTGCATCTGCTGGCAGCCTTTGCAGCTTTTATGGCCTTCCAGGGTCAGAGAATGCGTCGACATGTGTGAAATTGATTCTGGGCCATGATGAAACTGCTTGATTTTTATATTGCCCGTTCAGTGATTGTCGGAGTGATTGCTGCTCTATTTATTATTGCTTCGATTGATTGGTTGGGCGATCTGTTTTATCTGGCTGGAAAGATGTCAGAGGGGGATCGAGTATCAAACCTGATCATTGTTACGCTGTTGGATTTTCCTCACAAGTTATTTGAATTTCTACCGAGTGCTTTATTGATTGGTGCATTACTGGGTCTCGGGCAACTGGCTGCAAGTTCTGAACTTGTGGCGTGTGGTGCAAGCGGACTCAGCCGTTTTCGCGTGGCGGTAGTTTCCTGTTTGGTAGGGTTGCTGTTTACCTTGCTGGTTGTTGCGTTTGTTGAGTTGTCCGCACCTGCTGGCGATAGAATCGCAGCCAGATTTCAGCAAGGTGAACAGGAAGATAATGTACTGTTGGCATCGGATGAAAGCTATTGGGTTCGTGGCCGCAAGCATTTTGTTCGAATAGGGAATGCCGTTTCTCCAGAATTGTTACGCAACATTACGATCTATAGTTTTAACGACGAAGGGGGTATTGGCTGGATCGGTCAGGCGGATATTGCGATTCGGGAAGATAATCAATGGAATTTGACCAATTTTCGACGGTCCTATTTTAATGAGAACCGGGTCCGCACACAGGTAGATCCAACCTTCAGTTGGCCAGAAGTATTTCTTACGAATGCGTTGCGTTCGATGACCTCTGATCCTTTTAAACTTTCACTGCGACGCTTAACTGAAAATATTGCTTATCTGAATGATAACCACCTGGATGCTACGTCGTATCGGGTTGCTTTGTTTAAGAAAATAGCGGTCCCTTTCACTGGTCTATCAATGTTGCTTCTGGCACTGCCATTGGTATTCAGGCCGCGACAGCTCGGAGGCCTAGGGCAGCGAATGTTTGCCGGAATCGTAATGGCGTTGATTATATATGTGGCTATCGAGGCCACCATGAATGGTGCTGTTGTGTATCGTGTTTCACCTATTTTGGCGGCGTTTTTTCCGGTTCTGGTCATTACGGCCCTGTCAGTGATCGGATTTCGATTTACTCGCTAATTCTCTTTAATCGCGTGTTAGACCAGATATCATTCCAGGCCAGCCGGTCTCGATTGGTGAAACACCAAAGAAATCCCAACCCCAGGGTTAGCCAGCATATAAAAGAAGCAAGGTAACGAATAAATGCCTGTTTCCACGTAACTGCATTTCCTGTTTCAGAAATTAATTTTGTTTTCCATGTTTTTAACCCAAGCGTTTGTCCTCCGTGGGTCCAGAACCATCCAAAAAAAAGAAAACTGACGAGATAAATGTATCCGACAAAAAATGGATACAATGGATGTTCGAGTGTAATGCTTAATGGCAAAACGACAGGAAGTGAAGCGAAAAACAATGTTGCGATTAGAAGTATTGTGTCGTAAATCATCGCGCCAAAGCGACGTAATATGCCGACTGGATGTTTTGTAGTTTTATTTTTCATAGTTGAAGTGTGCTGCAGTGTAGTTCAATACAATATAGAAAAGTTAATTGAAAATAAAAAAGGTGATTATTCTTAAAAAACCATTTACACTGCGCAAATGTTTGTACAATTTTAAGCGTAATGATTATTGAAAACGCGATAAATAAGTCTAATTTGTTCAAATACTCCCTGCCGCGCCGTGTGCGTTACAATGTCTTTTTTCTTACTGATTGTTGTTAATAGTGTGATCGATGTCCAGTAACGCTGCAACAATTCGAGTGAATCACGATAGCAATATCATTGAATCGTTTCTGGATAATTTATGGATAGAATATGGTCTTAGTGATAACACTTTAAGTGCCTATAGAAATGATTTGTTTAATTTGCTGCGCTGGCTGTCAAAATTTCAGGTGGGCATTTCAGATGTAAAGCAGGAACATTTGCTGGAGTATTTGTCTTATCGTGTTTCTTCAGGCATTCAACCTCGATCTGCTGCCCGTTTGCTTTCGAGTATTCGCCGATTCTATCGATACCAGTTACGTCAGGGCAGTCTCGAAATTGATCCAACCGAGCAAATAGAATTTCCCAAATTGGGCCGGCAACTGCCTGAGGTACTTACAGAAGAAGATGTGGAAGAGCTGCTGATGGCGCCTAATATCAGTAAGCCCCAGGGGATTCGTGATCGCGCCATGCTGGAAATCCTTTATGCGTGCGGATTGCGAGTTTCTGAGCTCATTGGCTTGCGTATGTATCAGGTAAATTTGCGCACTGGTGTTCTGCGTATTATTGGAAAAGGTAATAAGGAGCGCCTTGTTCCATTTGGAGAGCAGGCGGGGGAGTGGCTGGAACATTATTTGTCAGATGCCCGTGGTGCATTATTAAAAAACTGTAAAGATTGTGATGTATTGTTTGTATCGAATCGTGGCTCGGGAATGACTCGGCAGGCATTTTGGCACGTTATCAAAAGACATGCGCAGGCGGTTGGGATCGCTAAACATTTAAGCCCCCACACCTTGCGGCATGCATTTGCCACACATTTATTAAATCATGGGGCTGACCTGCGTGTTGTACAAATGTTACTAGGACACAGTGACTTATCTACTACTCAAGTCTATACGCATATCGCTCAGGCACGTTTGCAAGAACTTCATCGGGAACACCATCCACGCGGTTAGGCAAAGCAGGACAAAATAAAGTATATTCCTGTCTAATAATCACCCATAGCACACGAGAAGGAAAAAACCATGTACAAATGGATCGGTACGCTCGCACTAATGTGCGTGCTCCCTTTTTTTGCGTTTGCAGATGAAGCAAGCGATATCGAAAATATTCGAGCAAAGTTAAAAGAATCATTTCCTGACTTCACACCCGATGCGATAGGCGTTTCACCTATTGAAGGTATGTATGAAGTGGCTTTCGGCACACAAATTGTATACATTACCAATGACGGTCGGCATGTAATTCAGGGAACATTAATTGATATTGACGATGGCAAGAAAGATCTTACGGCAGCTTCTGCAGCCAAGATCAGAAAGCAGTATATGAGTGCGGTTAACGAATTCGAGAGTATTGAATTTGGGCCTGAAAAGCCTCGCCATGTTGTTACAGTATTTACAGATATTGATTGTGTTTATTGCCAAAAACTTCATGCAGAAATTGATCAATATTCAAGTTATGGCATACAGGTCAATTATCTATTTTTTCCTCGCAGTGGCCTTACTTCGACTGGTTACCTGAAAGCGATTTCAGTCTGGTGCAGTGATGATCGAGAGAAAGCATTAACATTGGCTAAGTCAGGCAAAGAGATTGAAGAAAAAACCTGTGAAAATCCCATTGCAGAACATTATCAAATGGGTCAAAAGGTAGGTGTTACCGGGACTCCCGCACTTTTGACAGAGGATGGGGTGTTAATGGCTGGCTATTTACCTGCAAAGCAATTGGCTCAACGTCTCGACGAAGAGGCAAAGAAAAACTAGGTTTTACTATCATGCGGCGCAATTCCGCGCCGCATTTCATTTTTTTATCGTTACGAACGGTGTGAGCTAGGTTGCTCTGTTTGCTCGTCAGAATATTATTCGTTTAGGTCAGCGCTGCTAACGTCCGCCAATGCGGGAAGCTTGGTGAATAATATAGAACAGCGAAGAGGCAGGGCTGGATACAGGGAATTCACCGCGTTTGCATATCTTCGCATTTGCGGTAAATGATTCCTGACTTGTTCTTGTATATTCGTAGCTGCAACATGATCAGATTTGTAATCTATTATCCACGCAAGATCATCACTGATAATTAAGCGATCGATTATATTAATATCGTTGTCACTGTCACGTGTGCGCGAAATGACTACTTCATTTAATGCGCGTTGATTGTTATTTAGCTTAAATGCAATGCTTGTTTCAGGGCTTTGCAGGCATTGTTCTGCTTCGCATCGTGATTTCTTTAATTCATCCCTGCTTATTTCAAATTCTGTTTCAAGGGTTACCCGGTTGTACAGAGCCTGCTCGCTTAGTTCTGGAGAGGTAGAGAGGATTTCCAGACATTTATGTACGATAGTCCCTTTCCGGGTTGCGTCGGAGTCTGTCGGAATGCGCGGTTGGTCATTGGTAATGGGGTTGATGGGCTCAAATATACGGTCGTCATATTCTTCTGAACCAATACTCTCTTCTGGCTTGTTCAATTTTGCAGGAACCGGTTCCTTTTTTGTTTCAATGACATGAACTTCGTTTGGTTCGTTGTCCAAACCCGTACAAACTATCTGGTGCCAACTGGGTTGTGATATGCGTTTGTTTTCTACTCCGCTAATTATAAGTACCTGCTTCGCGCGAGTCATTGCGACATATAGCAGGTTCACGCTTTCATTGGTTCCTTGTTCCAGCCTTGACTTAAGGGTCAGTGCAGCTTCACTCATGGCGCTTTTTTTACATGACAGCATAAAGCTCGTTGGTGAGTCGTTGAGGGCGCCCCATTTTGAGATGGCCTTGTAAGGCTCGGGAGGACTTTTGAGTGGGCCAGTGTCAGCAACAAATACAATAGGTGCTTCTAGGCCTTTTGCTCCATGTACAGTCATGATTGAAACGGCGTCAACGTCAATATTGTTGTCACTGGATATCATCGGATTAATTCTCTGTATTTTGCGCAGAAATCGCGAGATGCTCGAGTAGCGACCGCTGTCAATTTCAAGAGTCAGATGCAGAAACTGGGTTAGCCTTGAGACAACTTGCTCTGCATCAGATTTCATCGTTATGTTGCGATAGCGATGCAAAATGTCCCAGTCGGAGAAAATTCTGCTGAGCAGATCGTGAACCGGAACTCGGTCTGCAAATTTTTTCCAGTCATGCAGTTTTTGCGCGGCCACGTTTGCTGGATGACTTGCATCAGACCGGTTTGCCAGCAGGTGCAATTTTTCAAACCAGTGATTGGCTTCTGTCCTGCGTAATTCCAGCAAATCAGTATCGCTGAACCCGAATATTGGACTGCGTAGCAGGTGTGCAAATGCAATATTATCCAGCGGGTTATTTAATACCTGTAACAGCACAATCATGTCCTGAATTTCCAGATAACTTAGTAGGGGGTCCGTGTCTGTGCTTTGGATGGGAATGCCGCGATTACGCAGTCCTTTTTTCAAGTCTTCCAGGTGTGATCGTGTGCGAGTGAGAATGAGTATGTCTGCATAATGCGCCGGTCTGAAAACTCCAGCATCCAATATTGGTGTTTCGGATTGAAGTAAACTGATAATTTTGTCCGCGATAAATGCGCCTTCATGAAAATGAGCGCTGGCTTCTTTATCAACTCTTGCATGTTCCAATGGATTTCGAAAATCAATGTGGTTATCGTTTTGTTCAACGCTCAGTAATGGGTGAATCTCGACTTTCCCCCAAAGATTTTTATGCATGCATCGGTGCTCGTTAAACTCGGGGAAATCTGCTCGCACGGACGCGTGAGAAAAAATGGTGTTGACGCACTGGATAATGGCGGGAGAAGATCGCCACGAATTGTCATTGGCATGTCTTTGGCTGTTGAGTTTTTCAGCAGACCAGTTTGCAGCTAATGGTTGTATTTCCGGATTGGCGCCACGAAACCGGTAGATAGACTGTTTTACATCCCCAACCAGAAAAAGACTGCTGGATTCTGCCTGGTGTTGTTCGCAGGACGATTCGATCAGTGGCTTCAATAGATGCCACTGGATTGGATTGGTGTCCTGAAACTCATCTACCAGAATATGATGAATGCGTTCACCGAGTTTGTACTGAACCCAAAGCGCGTGATTTTCCTGTTGCAATAGTCGGTAGGTTTCCCACTCCAGGTCATTAAAATCAACAACTGCATGTTTCAGTTTTACTTCCTTATACAATTGCAGTAGTTGTTGGCCCGCTGTGAACCAGGCGTGATTAGCCTGCAAAAGTTTATCGTGCTTGATCTGGTCGAAAAAACAAATAATGTTTCTTCCAAGATCCTGATGGTCTTTCTGAAGTTGTTCGAACCTGCTTTCGCCAAGGCTTGATAGCAGCTTCTTGTTTTTTGGTGGCTGCCTGATCTCCAGAGATTTGGTAAGAAATACATCCTGAATCAAATGCAAGGACATCTGTTCAGACAGATCATTGGAATTCAGGAATAATTCTATTTGCTCTGCTCGTTCCTTGTGAGATTTGGTAGTACTGTGCGTCAGACTGGAATAGTAACGCTGCAATTGCACCTCCCACTGCGTATGGTCGGGAGTTTTATGCAAGCTATTTTTATCAGCTTCTTCCAGGGCGGTGACCAGGTTCTGATAAGCAAATTCACTTGGTTCGTTGGTATGTCGGGTATAAGCCAGCCACTCATTGGATGCATCCAGAAAGCTGAAAAGCGCAGTTTTTGTGTTCGAAAATCCGAAGCAGAAGTCGTATAGCGTCTGAAGTGCCGAATGCAGCTCAGCTTCGCGCGGTATTTCGCTTTTCTGTAAAAGTCGATTAAATGCTTCATTAATGTAAATCTGAGTATGCTCCGTCAGTTCAAACATTGTAGGAAGTTCGTTTTCCAGTGGGAATGCGCGCACAACTTCCTCACAGAACGCATGAAACGTGCTGATGCGTATGGACTGGTCTGAAAATAGCAGCGTTTCGTATAAAATGCGGGCCTTGGCAATTTTCTTCGGGGTGGCTGGTTCCTTAATGTTGTTAAGCTCGGCGATCAGTTCATTTTCAGGCATGACTGCCCAGCGGCCGAGTTTTTCATGTAGTCTGGCGCGCATCTCGGCTGCACTTTTGCGTGTAAACGTGATGGCAAGAATATGTTGCGGTTTTGCACCTGAAAGTAACAAGCGACAGATTCGTGTGATAAGTAGCCAGGTTTTCCCAGATCCGGCAGACGCAAAAACATTTGCATTGCGATCAGGACGGGTCGATTCGAGCAAGTCAGTCATGGTTTCGGGAAAAATTTTTTCTATTTGCCGGTTTCGTATAAAATGGAATACCAATTCTACACATTAAGCGCTCGTATGGTGGGCGAAAACCAGAGCTCGAGTGAACTGTCCTGATATTTTAAATTTGCGTTTTTACGCTATACCGTTTTTATAACTATGTCTAAAAACTACGATGCCGCTGCGATCGAAGTATTGAGTGGTTTGGACCCGGTACGGAAGCGTCCGGGAATGTATACCGATACCTCGCGTCCAAATCATCTGGCACAGGAAGTGATCGATAATAGTGTCGATGAAGCCATTGCAGGGCATGCAAAATTTATTGACGTAAAACTATACAAGGATAGCTCAATAGAGGTTATTGATGACGGTCGTGGTATGCCGGTAGACCTGCACCCGGAGCAAAAGAAGCCGGGCGTCGAAGTTATATTAAGTACATTACATGCGGGTGGCAAATTTTCCGGTAAAAACTATCAGTTCTCCGGAGGGCTGCATGGTGTCGGTGTATCTGTCGTGAATGCGTTATCTGCGCGACTTGAGGTATGGGTGCGTCGAAATGGCAAAGAATACAATATGTCATTCGCACATGGCGAAAAAGCATCCTCGCTGGAAGAGGTCGGTACAGTGGGCAAGCGGAATACCGGTACTACCATTCGCTTCTGGCCCGATAAAAATTATTTCGATAGTGTTAAATGCTCGATACCCCGGCTGACCCATCTACTGCGAGCCAAGGCCGTGCTTTGTCCGGGTCTGCGTATACGCTTTAAGGATGTCGCCAAGGGTGAAGTGCTCGAGTGGTGTTATGAGGATGGAATCAGTGATTACTTGATGCAGACATTAGCCGGAATGACCTTTATTCCTGCACAACCAATCTGCGGCAATATTGCTTCCGAAGATGAGGCAGCAGAATGGGCGCTGACCTGGATCGAGGACGGGCAGGACTGGGTAACCGAAAGTTACGTCAATCTGATTCCTACTATTCAGGGAGGCACGCATGTTAACGGCCTGCGCAGTGGCTTAACCGATGCAATCAGGGAATTTTGTGACACGCGAAAGCTAGCTCCGCGGGGCGTAAAAATTGCGCCAGATGATGTTTGGCAACAGCTGGCTTATATATTGTCGGTAAAAATGAATGATCCACAGTTTGCGGGGCAAACGAAAGAGCGTCTCGGTTCACGCGAAAGTGCTGCGTTTGTCGCCGGTGTCGTGAAAGACTCGGTGGGCGTGTGGTTACATCAAAATGTAGAGTCTGGGGAAGCGCTGGCGCAGGCAATTATACGCAACGCGGAAAAACGCTTGCGGGCAATGAAAAAGGTAGTGCGTAAACGCCTTACTGCGGGGCCTTCATTACCAGGAAAACTGGCAGACTGCACTTCGCAGGATGCAGCGCGCACTGAATTGTTTTTGGTTGAGGGAGATTCAGCCGGAGGATCCGCAAAGCAGGCGCGTGACCGGGAGTTTCAGGCCGTGATGCCATTGAGGGGAAAAATACTGAATAGTTGGGAAGTGTCACCCGAGCAGGTTCTGGGTTCGCAAGAAGTTCATGATATCGCAGTGGCGATCGGTGTAGATCCCGGCGAGACCGATTTAAGTAAGTTGCGCTATGGAAAAATTTGCGTGCTGGCGGATGCAGATTCCGATGGATTGCATATTTCAACATTGCTGTGCGCATTATTTTTGCGTCATTTTCCAGCTTTGATCGAAGCAGGCCATGTTCACATTGCGATGCCGCCATTGTTTAGGATTGACGTTGGAAAAGAGGTGTTTTATGCGCTGGATGAAGCCGAGCAGAAAGGTATTCTGGACAGAATTTCGGCTGAAAAGAAAAAAGGTAAAATTAGTATCACGCGTTTTAAAGGATTGGGTGAAATGAATCCGGTGCAGTTGCGTGAGTCGACCATGTCACCGGACAGCAGGCGATTAATTCAGCTGACCATTGAGCCTGGCGACAACACCTTTAAAGTGATGGATATGCTGCTGGGGAAAAAGCGCATTCAGGACAGAAAGGCATGGCTGGAAAAGAAAGGCGACCTGGCGCAAGTGTGAATTGTTTGGAATGCGTCTGGATTGGATTAAAGCGGGTTAAACAGAAGTTGGTGAAATGTTATGGGCGAGAATCTGGAATTTGATTACGGAGATATTGAACGCGTTCCCTTGCATGCGTTCTCGGAGAAGGCTTACCTCGATTATTCGATGTACGTTATTCTTGATCGGGCGTTGCCGCAAATTGGTGACGGCCTCAAACCGGTGCAAAGGCGAATTGTGTATGCAATGTCCGAGCTTGGTCTTTCGGCTGGTTCAAAGCCGAAAAAATCGGCACGCACAGTGGGAGATGTGATCGGTAAATTCCATCCTCATGGCGACTCTGCCTGTTATGAAGCCATGGTATTGATGGCGCAGCCTTTTTCTTTTCGCTATCCACTCGTGCATGGTCAGGGGAACTGGGGTTCAACGGATGACCCGAAGTCCTTTGCGGCCATGCGTTACACTGAATCGCGTTTAACGCCTTATGCAAAATCGTTACTGCAGGAACTTGGCCAGGGTACAGTGGATTGGGCGCCTAATTTTGACGGCACTCTTGAAGAGCCTGTTGTATTACCAGCACGATTACCGAATATTTTATTAAATGGCGGTATGGGTATCGCCGTGGGCATGTCTACCGATATTCCACCACATAATATTCGCGAAGTAATTTCTGCCTGTGTGCGGCTACTTGATCATCCTAAGGCTACGGTTGATGAGCTGTGCGAGCATATTCTTGCTCCCGATTATCCTACCGATGCGGAAATTGTCTCCACGTCGAAAGATATCAAGGCAATTTATCAGCAGGGCACGGGCCAGATAAGAATGCGAGCCGTGTATGAAAAAGAGGCTGCTGGACTGGTAATCACTGCCCTTCCATATCAGGTCTCAGGAGCGCGCGTATTAGAGCAGATTGCCCAGCAAATGAACTTAAAGAAATTACCAATGGTAGATGATCTGCGTGATGAGTCCGATCATGAGAATCCGGTAAGACTGGTCATTGTTCCACGTAGTAATCGAGTGGATATTGAATCCCTAATGTTGCACTTGTTCGCAACCACGGATCTTGAGCGAACCTACCGGGTTAATCTCAATGTGATTGGAGTGAATGGACGTCCTCAGGTAAAAGATTTGCGCAGCTTGCTGAAAGAGTGGCTGCAATTCAGGACTGCTACCGTTACCAAACGTTTGCAGTGGCGCCTCGATCGGGTCAATGAACGATTGCATATCCTGGATGGGTTACTCATTGCATACCTGAATATCGATGAAATCATTGCGATTATTCGCAGTGAAGATGAACCCAAGCCGGTACTGCGTAAGCGATTCAAGCTTAGTGATATTCAGGCAGAGGCTATTTTGGAAATAAAGCTACGCAGGTTGGCAAAGCTCGAAGAAATAAAAATTAAGTCAGAAGCGAAAGAGCTGGCAAAGGAACGGGATAGCTTGCAAAAAACATTGTCCTCTAACGCACGACTCAAGCGTTTAATTCGAACAGAACTACTGGAAGATGCCGAGACATATGGTGATGAACGACGCAGTGCGCTGGCAAAACGCCCCGTTGCGCAACAGCTGGACGACGCCCAATTGATGCCTGCGGAGCTTGTTACAGTCATTCTTTCTGAGCGAGGCTGGGTGCGCGCTGCCAAGGGACATGAAGTCGATCCGTTGGCTATGAATTACAAATCAGGGGATCAGTATCAACATTGTGCGATGGGCAAGAGTAATCAGTCGGTTGTTTTCCTTGATTCACAGGGCCGTGCCTATACGCTTGCTGCTCACAGTCTTCCGTCTGCGCGCGGGCAAGGTGAACCGCTAAGTGGCCGCTTCAATCCCGCTGACGGAGCAAAATTTGTTGGTGTGATGACCGGTGATGCAAACCGATTGTATTTTCTTGCAACCAACTTCGGTTACGGATTTGTTTGTCGGCTGGAAGATTTATATTCGCGTAACAAGTCAGGCAAGCGAATTCTCAATGTCCCTACGGGTGCGTTAGTGCTGCCCCCAGTTGAAGTGCGATCGCATGAGGAAGATTGGATCGTCGCGATTGGGAGTGAGGGAACCATGTTGGTTACCGAACTGTCTGAATTTCCGATAATGCCTAAAGGGAAAGGGATTAAATTTATTAATATCCCCTCGGCAAGACTTAAGTCGGGTGAAGAGAGTGTTGCGCACGTAACACTGGTGCAGGATGGAGAGTCGGTCACGTTGAATTGTGGTAAGAAGCATAAGACCATGAAAGGGGATGAAGTCGACCAATATGTTGGAGAGCGCGGCAGGAGAGGTCTGAAGCTGCCGAGAGGGTATCGTGTTGTTGACAGTTTGCAGGTGCATTACCATGATGACGAATAAATCATACAAGTCGACACGCTACCTATGGTTGAAATAAAATTTTTCGACATTATTTTGTAGTGAATTGTTTTTACGATAATCAAAAGTAATATTTACGAGGTAATCATGCTTTCTCGAATTGGACTATTTTTAGCGGCCAACTTTGGTGTGCTCGCCGTGCTGAGTGTCTCCTCTCGTGTATTGGGAGTTGATCAGTGGCTTGCAGAAAAAGGCATGGCTGGCCAGATTAATGGCTTGCTTATCATGGCGCTGATTTTCGGATTTGGAGGTTCTTTTATTTCATTGGCCATTTCAAAATGGATGGCAAAAAAAAGTATGGGTGTTCAAATTATTGAGTCACCGCGCAATGCGAGTGAACGCTGGCTGGTTGAAACAGTGCAACGTCAGGCTGAGCAGGCAGGAATCGGAATGCCGGAAGTGGGCGTGTTTAATGCGCCGCAACCGAATGCATTTGCAACCGGTATGAATCGTAACGATGCGCTGGTAGCAGTGAGTACCGGTTTGCTTCAGGCAATGTCACAGGATGAAGTCGAAGCAGTGTTGGGCCATGAAGTCAGTCATGTCGCTAATGGTGATATGGTTACAATGGGTTTGCTTCAAGGAGTATTAAATACATTTGTAATTTTGTTTTCTCGTATCATTGGCATGTTAATTGATCGCGCCGTCTTCCGAATTGAGCGTGGAATCGGGCCTGGTTACTGGATTGGCAGTATCATTGCGGAAATTGTGTTGGGAATCGTGGCAGCAATTATCGCGAGCTGGTTTTCCCGTCGACGAGAATTTCGCGCGGACGCCGGTGGTGCAAAGTTGGCGGGTCGGCAGAAAATGATTGGTGCATTGCGACGCTTACAAGCAGCGCACTCTACTGAGGATTTGCCGGGGCAGCTTGCAGCGTTTGGGATCGCAGGCGGCATGGGTGCCGGGTTGAAGCAGTTGTTAATGTCGCATCCGCCGCTGGAGCAACGAATAGCGGCGCTTGAAAACAGTTGAATCTATGCCGCGCTGGAGAAATCGTAGTCCAGCTTTTCCATGGGTTTTTGAAAGAAGTCGCCACTTACAAAGTCAATATTTAGAGACCATGCGTTTGATAGTACCTGTGCAGTTTCGATAAATTGGGCAATAATCATTGCGTTCTTTGTCTTGGCCTTATCGCAAATATGTTTTATGGCGTCTATCTTCTCTTTCTCTCCATCTTTTAAGCCCGCCATTAACTGAAAACTCAACTTTAGATAGTTCGCAGGGACCATGGATAGAATTTTTTCGGGATCCTGACTTATGCCAAACGCGTCAATTGCAATCTGACACCCCAGTTCAATGACACTATTGGCAAATTCGCGGGCTTCCTTGAGATGACTAACGATGGTTTCTTCACGTATGTCAAATACAAGGCGAAATGGATCAATGTCGGCTTTTTTGCATTGGCTTTCAAGCCACGGCACAAATTTTTCGTCATTTAGTGATCCAGCGGTAAGCTTGATAAAGAACAATGAATTAGGACTTTTTGGAGAATGTTCTGCGAGTTTTTCCAGCGCTGACGAAACAACCCAACGGTCGAGCATTATGGATACACCTGAACGCTCAATGCTTGGAAGAACTTCGGCAACTGAAATTGCGGCACCTTCCTGGCTGAGCAGCTGAGTGTATACCTGGTAACGATCGCCAATCTGTCCCGTAATGCTAACTACGGGTTGAAACAAAACGCGTAGGCGTTTTTCGTGAATGGCGTTTTGCAATTCTGTTGTCCATTTTTGATCCAGCAGCGTACCAGTTAAGCTCTGTGGTTCATGCGGGAAAATGTATAATTCCTGTAACTGATTTTCCCACGCATAGTCACATGCAGACTTCGCGGCCGAAAGTGCGTCAGATACATCTGCCAGAGCGGTATCTAATACAACTGCTCCGAGATAACATTCAAGCTCCACAGCGGTGTTTTTTATTTCAACTGACTTTCCTGCAACAGCAGCTCTAATCTTTTTGCCAAATTCGAGTAGATCCTCTTCTGTATTCAAAGAAGTCAGTATGCCAAAAGACTCATCGGTGATTTTTGCTAACAATTCTTCTTCACCGCAGGTAGATTGAAGTGCAGAAGCCAGGCAACCACTCAATTTATCGATCGCTGTAACACCGAATCGGTCTTGATTTTCATCGATGTTAGCCAGGTCAATTTGTATGAACGTATGAGAGGGCTGTCCTGAGCCAATTGATTCGATGACATTCTGAAGTTTGTCTATTATAGATTTGCGATGTAAAAAGCCAGTCTCGATGTCTCTTTCACTTAAATAGCTAAGCTGTTGCTGAAGTTCTTTTGAGTCGTTGTTTTCTGTATGAATAATAAATTGTGCGCATATTTCTCCATCCACATGCGCGGGATTGAAGTCAACTTCAAGTGATTGAATATCGTTCTCAGAAGTTTTGAATTGTAACGTTGTTGAGCCAGTTCGATGCTCTTTGCTGATTTCTTTCAGGATTGACTTTAGAGATTCCTGGTCTTCCGGCGTGACCAGTTCCAGTATAGATAGTACGCTGGCTTCTTCTGATTCGCTAATGCCAAATAATTCCAGGTAGGAATTGTTTGTATAAGTATGCAAACCCTCATGAATGTAACAAATAGCGTCACGTGACGAGTCGAGAATTTTATTGTAGCGCTGATCCAGTTCTTTATACTGGGACGATATTGACTCCAGATTCTGGATATATAATTCAGTGTGAGCTATGCGAGAAGCAACTTGTTTTAATTGGGAAAAGTCATCTTCCGGTATCGCTATGCTGGCGCCATTTTCGAGAGCTGTTGCTGGGTTTGAATCTGTGTTGCTAGCTAACGCGATTAAAGGAACTTCGTGGCCCTGATTATTTACCAGGGATCGTGTGTCGGCAATGGTGATTTCTTCAATGCTGGTTGCCTGAAGAATGACATGCACGTGTTGCGTCTGGGTTGAAAATTCTTCCAGTTCTTGTTTGGTTGTAACTATAGTTTCACGAACTGCAAAGCCAGATGATTTAATCGTGCTGATGATACGATCAGTGCTGTTTGCATTATCGTTTATAACAAGTATTTTTAATACTTCTTCCATGCTTTTTAGTTTAACGTCCTGTTATTCTATTTGTAGCAGTATGCGTGTTAATTATCAGGTTTTCCTCGATAATAATGCCAAGCAAGAGCGCTGGAAATTATTCTTCATTTTTAAAAATTTTGATTATTTCGACATGCATAAAACTGCTCGTCTTTTCCAGATTTCTTCCCAACATTACTGTTCGTTGGCTATTTGCTCCCCTAAGTATGATCTCGCGAGTATCAAAGCTTTTGTTTGAGGGCAATATCAGGCTATAACTCTTTTTGTCCTGGTACACACGCTTTAATAACAGCCCAGGAAACTCCTGATTACTATTCTCCTTGTTAGATGCTGTTATGCATGAGCAATCTGCGCCGAACAACTCAATGCCCACTTTATGTCCCTGGCTGGGTATTCCCTGCATCCATCTGATCACTCCGACTATCCAATGGGTAAGCTGCTTGTCTTTACTTTGATCCCGAATGGCAATGATTTCGCCAACGCGGGTCGTGCATACGCCATCTGCATTGTAATGCAGGCAAAAGCCTCCGGCGCTGTAGTCAGCAACTTCCCAGCTTTCAAGGTTCATAACTTTTTGCAAATGCTCTTCGTCGAGACTTGATTGCTTGGGTTTTTCTTTCGCTTTGTCTGCTTCCATGGCAAACGGGTTCCAGACATCGCTTAGTGTTTCTGCTGTAGAGCTGCTAAGTGCTGTGGGGGTATTTTTCGTGATCGATTTTTCTATTGGCAGTAACGACAGACTGCTTACCGCAAATGAGTTTTCCGATTCGGGTTGATTGGATTCTTCCTGATCGGGTTGCATGGCCTGTACTACACGAGACAATCCAATGATTGCACGAACGGTTTGTTGGCTTTTGATCCTTTTAATACAGCGTTTGCTTGGAACGCCGATCATTTCAATAAGTCGACCGGCAAGTTCCGGATCGAGTTCGTCGGTTGATTGCAAGTAATAAGAATAGCTTTGAGCAAACTTTTTAGTAGACTCGCCTAATTTTTTTACTAGCGCTGCATATCCAATGAAACGGTTCTCGGAAGAAATGGGCATTTCTCGAGGTATGTAGTAATTAGGGGGCTTTCCAGTTGCCAGGTTGGCAATATAGATATAATCGCCAAAAATATGATCAGCATCGGTCTCAAGATCAATTAGGCCGTGGTTTTGTTCCAGGAATCTACTTACTTTTTCTGCTTCTCCCTGGCGGAGTTTGTTGAAGGATATGAGCGTGAACGCGCATAATTGTTTGAAAATCGTTTCAACAGTAACTTTTTGCTCTGTAATTTCGTGTTTTATTGCTAACGTGTGAACATCATAAAACTCAGCTACTCTATAAAGCTGACATATGTCATGCCAAAGGTTTGCGGGTATTTGCTGGTACATTAAGATACTGGATAAGTATTGTTGTTGTAGATAAAGAATTGCCTTCGATACGCAATGCAATATTTTTCGATTTTCTAATTTTGCATCGCCCTGCACAGCATCCAGAACAATTATCTTATAAGCGATCGAGAGCTCGGCATTTAATTCTTGCTGTAGCTTGTACACTTCCTTGGCACGTGGTGATAGAGGAAATGTCTGACAAGCCAAAAATTTTCTCTTATGATTAAGCAAGTCTTTAGCCAGAGGTTGCAACAAGTCGATGCATGCGAGTCTTTGCTTGGTTGGAAAGGTAAGACGATTACTTTTTGAGACGAGTTGATTGAGTCGCTGACCCGCCAAATCAAGATCGGTCATTGGAAGGTTTTTCATCCACCTCTTAATCTTGCGCGGTGTAAATGCAATATCCTGCTGGGCAAGCGGATCTTGGCTCGGCATGTAGATTTGCATATCCAGTAGCATAGAACTGTGTCCTGAAAAATTAAAAAGCGCGTGCTTAGATTCTAAAACTTGTGTGCGCAAAATTGGGGGGCAAGGACCACAATTAGTCGGCCTTACCTGTCCGCCCATCGTTAACGGCACGGATATATTACTTCCGGAGGCGAATTGGGTCTGTGAATGCCATAACAAGTCAGGAATTAGCTATAAAGTTACTACTCTATAGTAGGTTAGAGAATCTAGTAAAACTTGCTCGTATATCCCGCAATTTCTCTAGCCAGCTTGGGGACAAGATAGCCAGGAAGTTGCGTCTTGAGTTGTTCCATGATTTTCTCAGCATCGCACTCTGAAACGTGAAAATGGCTTGTTCCCTTTGCTTGGTCGAGCATATGCAGGTAATAAGGTAATACACCAGCATCAAACAGCTTTTGGGATAATTCTGCTAATACTTTTGAATCATTGTTGACTCCGTAAAGCAGTACAGACTGGTTTAATGTGATGGTTTCGGTATTTTTAATTTTGCGAACTTTGTCACAAAAGGCTTTGGTAATTTCATCCGGATGATTAATGTGAAATACGCATACTTTGTTTAATTTCGAATTTTTAAGAGTTGAAAGCAGGGCTGGAGTTACACGTTCCGGGATAATGGATGGATACTTTGTATGTATACGCACGGTCTTAATGTGTGGGATCTTCGCAAGCGCAGTAAACAGGTAGTCAATGAGTTCATCCTCAAGTGTCAGAGGATCACCCCCGCTTAGAATTACTTCTTTGATGGTGGTGTCACGAGAGCAGTATTCAAGTGCGTTTTGAAATCGATGGGTATTGGGGTTGGCTTTTGGATAGATAAAGTTCCGACGAAAGCAATAGCGGCAATGAATGGGGCAGGTGTTGCTGGTTATAAGTAATACCCGGTTAGCATATTTCTTTATCACTCCTGGGGTTTGGGTTGCTTCGATATCTCCTACGGGATTACTGGTATAACCTTGAGTATTGTTCAGTTCTTCCAGGCTAGGTAAGTATTGCCGTAGTACAGGATTCTTAATTGGATTTGAATCAGAGAATTGCTCGATAACATGATGCGGGATTTGAATGGCGAACGATTGAGCAATTTCGGTTAGCTTATCTTTGTCAATGTGTGGTTGCGGAATCGCAGTTGATAATGTCTCATGATCGACAATTGAACGAGCGAAGGTTTTTTTCCAGTGCAAAGTATGTTCTGAGGTGTGCTTGCGAGGTATCATAGTGCGTCTCTTCTAAATACGTATTTTTTTATGGCAAGTTACAACACAAATGAATTTAAATCGGGCCTCAAAATCATGCTGGATGGTGATCCCTACCATATGCTTGAAAATGAATTCGTTAAACCCGGAAAAGGACAGGCATTCAATCGGGTTAAACTTCGAAATTTAAAAACGGGTCGTGTTGTGGATCGTACCTTTAAATCAGGTGATAGTGTAGAGGGCGCGGACGTGCTCGAAGTGGATATGCAATATTTGTATTCTGATGGAGAGCAATGGCACTTCATGACGCAAGATACTTTTGAACAGCATGCGGCAGATAAAACCGCTGTTGGAGATTCTGCTCAATGGCTAAAAGATCAGGATATTTGCCAAGTCACTTTATATAACGGCTCACCGCTGTCAGTTACTGCTCCAAATTTTGTTGAACTTCAGATAATTGAAACAGACCCGGGGGTGAGAGGGGACACGGCGACAGGAGGTTCGAAGCCGGCAAAACTGGAAACAGGCGCCACGGTTAAAGTGCCTTTGTTCGTCGAGGAAAATGAAGTGATTAGAATCGACACCCGAACCGGGGAATACGTGTCCCGAGTAAAAGAAGGCTAGCCGTAGGTACTCTGGATGCTCGACTGGCGGCCGAGTATTTCATCGGAAAATTTGCGATTACGCGCTGGGCTATTGGCGCAGGCGCGAAAATTTTTTTCTGATGGCGATATTTTGGAGGTTGAAACACCATTGTTGGGTGCATTTGGTGTAACCGATCCAGCTCTGGACTCCTTTGATGTGTCTATCGAGGGTGACATTCGATTCTTGCAAACTTCTCCCGAGTTTGCGATGAAGCGAATACTGGCTGTCGAGGCTCGCGACATCTATCAGATATGTAAATCTTTTCGCCGGCGTGAAACTGGTGCTGCTCATAATCCGGAATTTACCCTGATTGAGTGGTATCGGCTCGGTTATTCATTGCAACAAATGATGCAAGAGACCGCAGAATTTATTTGCATGCTTTTGTCCAGCAAGGACCCTGTTAAAGAAATATTCTATCTCTCATACAGTGATGCGAGTCGTCATGTTCTTGGAGAGTCGATTTTAGACATACCAGATAGCCGACTGGAGCAGGTGGCTGTTTCTCATGGGCTGGTTGTTGGGGATGTTGTTTCCAGAAATCAACTTTATGATTTTATATTTTCTCATTGCATCGCTCCTACGTTCGACTCGAATCGAATAACAGTGGTTTTTCATTATCCAGCATCACAGGCTTCTCTAGCCAAGTTGGAAGAAGGTAATCCAGCGTTGTCCCAGCGGTTTGAAATATTCTGTGGCGACCTTGAGCTTGCAAACGGATTTGTGGAATTAACAGATGCGAAAGAACAGATTGGCCGTTTTAAAAAAGATCAGGAAGTCAGGTTCGCTGCAGGGCTTTCGCAGCAAAGAATCGATCAAAGATTAATTGATGCGCTGGAGTATGGGTTGCCGGATTGTTCGGGTGTAGCCGTGGGTTTTGATCGAGTAGTGATGCTAGCGGCAGGCGCCAAATCCATTAAGGAAGTAATCGGCTTTGGTTGGGATAATGCGTAATAGCTAAATATAAGATCCGATTGCCTGACCCATTTTTACGGGCATCTCACTGGTCAGAGTGCTTAGTGGCTTAATGCTTTTTTCAGAAAAAAGTAAAACTACCGTTGAACCCATGTTAAATGTACCCATGTAGTCACCTTTTTTTAGTTTTGTAGGATTTGGATCTTTTTCATAATGGTAGTGTGAAGTAGAAGATTTATGTGGTGGTGTGATCAGCCCAGCCCAGCTCATCTCAATCGCTGCCACATTTACGGCGCCTACCATTGCTACCGCCATGTATCCCTGATTAATAGAAAATACTGGGATTACACGCTCATTTCTTGCAAATAATTTATCAATAGTTTTTGCTGCGTAGGGCGCGACGCTAAACAATCTGCCTGGGACATACGTCATTTCTAATAATCGTGCGTCACAAGGTATGTGCACGCGGTGGTAGTCGCGAGGAGACAAATAAATTGTGTAATAGTAGCCGTTTTTAAATTGATTCAGATAATGGCTTTCTGGAGTGCAAAAATCTGCGAGAGAAAAGTTCTTGTTCTTTGCTTGTATGAGCGTGTCGTTCTCAATTGGGCCGCACGTACTGATAACTCCGTCGCACGGGCAAATGATACTTCTAACGTCTGTATCAATTGGACGTGCGTCTTGTTTGAGTTTGCGCGTGAAGAATTCATTGAATGTTGAATAATGAAGTGCGTCTTCGTATTCGGCATCTGCCATGTTGACTTTAAAATGCTTGATAAACGCTTTGATTGCCGGTGTAACCAGGAAGCTACGTTTCCGTGTTGCCCAATAGGTTGCGCGAGAAAGCAAGTGGTGAGGAAAGCAATGAAATAAAGCTCCTTTTATTTTTTCCCATGGCGTAGCTAGTGCATTATTCATTTGTCGGATAATTATCTCTTATGATAATAAAATCTTCAGTAAACCCGGCCGGAGTGTGCGGTGTTCGAAAAATTGCGCTTATCCCAGAATCCGGAGCGATCAAAAACACTTGGCTGCTATGATCAAACGAATATTCAGTAGATGAGTTTTCATCTGTCCTTTTAACGGCGATGACGCCCATGTTTTTTAGGAACTGATTTAAATCATCCTGCTGCGCGGATAATCCAATTACTTTGTTGCCGAAAGCAGACACGTATGTTTTGAGCTGGTCCGGATTGTCTCGTTCTGGATCTATTGATACGAATACGATGCGTATATTATCTGATCCATATTCGGATTCAATCTTATTGACGGTCGCTGATAATGTGCCCAAAGTAATGGGGCAAATGTCCGGGCAATTAGTAAAACCGAAAAACCAGAAAGTCCATTTTCCCAGAATATTTTCGCGAGAAAAATTTTGATTGTTATGATCGCTAAAATTAAAGTCTGCGATGGATACTTTTTGGTCATACAGATACGTGGAGTGTTGCAGGGATGCGGTTGAATTTGATGGTTTATTTTTGAGTAATGAACTGTAGAGCCCGATCCCGAGTGAACTTCCCAGGATTAAGATGATGAGCAAATATTTAGTGACAGGTTTCATTCAGGGTTTGATTAGTCAAGATGAGCAGTAATATTGCCTGATATTTGATATGGGAAAATCAACGATTTTTGTTCGTGGCAAAACGGTGAAAAGCGCTGTTTTGGAAATTACCGAAATCCTCAAAAAATATTCGTTGAGCTACGGCCATGGCATGGTGACCCCGCTCGATGAGGCTGCATATCTTGTCAGCTTTGTTATGGGATTGCCACCTGATTATTCTCCTGAGCTGAATAATCAATTGATCGGTCCAGGTGAACTCGATCAAATAAGAGAAATTCTTGAACGGCGGATTAGGGAGCGCAAACCGCTGGCCTATATTCTGGGGCAAACATGGTTGGCCGGTTACCTGTTTTTTATTAACGAGCATACGCTAATACCGAGATCTCCCATCGCTGAACTAATTAGTAGCCAATTTTCTCCATGGTGGTCGGGGAAGGGGCCTGACCGAATTCTCGATTTATGTACCGGCAGTGGATGTCTGGGAATCCTTGCAGCGAAGCACTTTACATCGGCGACGGTCGATCTCGCAGATATCGACAAGGAGGCCTTAAAGGTTGCGTCGAAAAATGTTGCATACCATCAGCTCGAAGGGCGTGTAGCGCCCCTCTTTTCCGATGTATTCGACCAGCTTCCCAAGCAGACATATGATATTATTCTAGCGAATCCGCCTTATGTTCCCGTATGTGAGCAGTCTTCTTTACCTAGCGAATATCATCACGAACCTGAACATGCGTTGTTTGCGGGTGAGAAAGGTCTCGATATTGCAGTACGAATACTTGCAAAAGCAGCCCAATTTCTCAGCCCTCGTGGAATATTGGTAATGGAAGTTGGAGAGTCTGCGCATAATTTGCAGGAGCGCTTTTCTTTTCATCATTTTACCTGGCTTGAGTTTGAACAAGGTGGAGACGGGGTTTGCTTGTTGACTTATGAAGAGTGTAAACGGTTTGCTGTTGACTAATTAGCTTAGTAACGAACAATGTCTGGTAATACTTTTGGTAAAAATTTCTGTGTGACATCTTTTGGCGAGAGCCATGGAGCGGCCATTGGTGCTGTTGTGGATGGTTGTCCCCCAGGGATTCCTCTGTCAGAGGGTGATATTCAGCCGGATATGGACCGACGTCGGCCTGGACAATCTAAATTCACTACCCAACGGCGCGAGCCTGATCAGATAGAAATTTTGTCTGGTGTGTTTGAAGGCCATACAACCGGTACGCCGATTGGGTTGCTGGTTCGAAACCAGGATGCGCGTTCGAAAGACTATTCAGACATTGCTCGTAAATTCAGACCCGGCCATGCTGACTATACCTATTTTAAGAAATATGGAATGCGCGACTATCGGGGTGGTGGCCGATCGTCTGCGCGTGAGACGGCTATGCGCGTTGCGGCAGGTGCAATCGCCAAACAGTTTTTATTGCATCAGTTTCAAACCCGAATTTCTGCTTGTGTTACTCAGATCGGTGACGTGATTGCGCAGGTTATGGATTGGGATGAAGTTGAAAGTAATCCGTTTTTTTTTCCTGATAAGACAAAAGTATCTGAGCTGGAACAGTTGCTGGATCAATTGCGTCGTGATGGCGACTCAATGGGTGCGCGTTTACTGGTTCGAGGCCATGGAATGGCCGTTGGATTGGGTGAGCCAATCTTTGATCGGCTTGATGCAGATCTCGCCAAGGCAATGATGTCGATTAATGCGGTAAAGGGAGTCGAGCTTGGGGCGGGCTTTGCATGTGTTGCGCAGCGTGGCAGTGAACATCGAGACGAGATTACACCCGATGGATTTCTGAGTAATCATGCCGGCGGTGTCTTGGGCGGCATTAGCTCAGGACAGGATTTGATGGTATCCGTTGCACTGAAACCTACGTCCAGTATTCGTATTTCTGGCAAGACCGTGGATGAAAATGGTTCGCAAACCGACATTGTAACTACCGGGCGTCACGATCCCTGTGTTGGTATACGGGCGGTTCCTATTGCTGAGGCAATGATGGCGCTGGTTGTCGCAGATCATGCGTTACGTCAGCGTGCACAAAATGCTGGCGTGAGTACGACCTGCCCGGATATTCCCGCATCTAAATAATGGATTATTAATTGAATGCTGCAGACCGGTAAAATGTCTGCACAGTAACCTTTATTTAAATTCAAAAATTATCAGCACCAAAGACTTTAAGAATTCCCTATGACCGGATTATCCCTATACGACAAACTCTGGAACTCTCATGTTGTGCATACGCAGGATGACGGTACCAGCCTGATTTATATCGATCGTCATTTAATTCACGAAGTCACTTCGCCTCAGGCATTTGAAGGACTTCGTCTCGCAGGACGTAAACCCTGGCGTACAGGTTCAGTGTTGGCTGTGCCGGATCACAATGTACCGACTACGGATCGGAGTATCGAAATCGAAGATCCTGTCTCACGCAAACAATTAGCTGCGCTGGATGAGAATTGCGCTTTCTTTTCTTTACGCAAGTTTGAGATGACAGACCCGCGGCAGGGGATTGTGCATGTTATTGGACCGGAGCAGGGGGCGAGTCTTCCCGGGATGACTATTGTGTGTGGAGATTCGCATACTTCGACTCATGGCGCACTGGCCGCGCTGGCATTTGGCATTGGTACTTCTGAAGTGGAGCATGTACTGGCAACGCAATGCCTGCTTTTGAAGAAAACCAGATCAATGCAGGTTCGGGTGCATGGGACGTTGCCTCACGGCGTTTATTCAAAAGATATCGTACTCGCACTAATTGCCAAAATTGGAACGGCGGGGGGCACCGGATTTACCATCGAGTTTTGCGGTGAAGCAATCGAGCAGCTATCGATAGAAGCACGCATGACAATTTGTAATATGTCTATCGAAGCGGGTGCGCGAGCAGGAGTGATCGCCGTTGATGATAATACTATTGAGTATATTGCAGGGCGTCCATTGGCCCCAACGGGTGCGGTCTGGGATCAGGCAGTTACATCTTGGCGAAACCTGGTTTCTGATGATGACGCGGAATTTGATCGTGTAGTGGACTTGGATGTAGCTAGTCTTTTGCCTCAGGTAAGCTGGGGGACTTCGCCGGAAATGGTGATCCCAATTGATGGTCTTGTCCCGGACCCGGATAAAGAATCCAATGGTACCAAGGCGGAGGGCATGCGAAATGCGCTGGCGTATATGGGTCTTAAACCCGGTACGCCAATCAAGCAGATTAAAGTGGATAAGATTTTTATTGGATCATGTACAAATTCCAGGATTGAAGATTTACGTCAAGCGGCGCAGGTACTGCGTGGGCAAAAGCTGGCAGACAATATTACCCTTGGTCTGGTAGTGCCGGGCTCAGGCCTGGTGAAGCGACAGGCGGAGCAGGAAGGCCTGGATAAAATATTCAAAAGTGCCGGATTTGAATGGCGCGAGCCAGGATGTTCGATGTGTCTCGGCATGAACGCGGATCAACTGGAACCAGGCGAGCGTTGTGCTTCCACCTCTAATCGCAATTTTGAAGGGCGGCAGGGTCAGGGCGGGCAAACGCACCTGGTAAGCCCGGCAATGGCGGCGGCGGCCGGAATTGCGGGTCATTTTGAAGATGTAAGAAAATACCTGGTAGCATAATTATGAAAGCATTTTCTAAGCTTGAATCTAGTCTATTGCCATTGGATCGCCCCAATGTCGATACTGATGCAATTATTCCAAAACAGTATTTAAAGTCTGTACACAGAAGCGGGTTTGGTCCCAACCTGTTTGATGACTGGCGTTATCTCGATCCAGGTGAGCCTGATCAGGATAGCAGTGGTCGCAGAATCAATTCGGAATTTATTCTAAATGACTCTCGCTATGCTAACGCACAGGTATTGTTAGTCAGAGATAATTTTGGCTGTGGCTCTTCGCGTGAGCATGCGGTTTGGGCATTAATGGATTATGGTTTCAGAGTTGTGCTGGCTCCTAGTTTTGCAGATATTTTTTATAGTAATTGTTTTAAGAATGGGTTGCTTGCGATTACGTTAAAGCAAGCTGTCATCGATCAGCTTTTTAAAGCCAGTATAGAAGATCCTGCCTACAAATTATCTGTAGATCTCGAAAATCAGAGGGTATCAGATCATGGCTCCCTGAATGAGGGGTTTGAAGTTGATGCGTTTCAAAAGCATTGCATGCTGAATGGACTTGATGAAATTGGCTTAACATTGCAATACACCGATAAAATTAAAGCGTATGAAGAGAAGGCGAAGCAGTCTTGCCCTTGGTTATTTGTAAACGACTAGGTAATTAACAAACATGTCTAAGGTTTTAATTTTGCCGGGGGACGGGATCGGTCCGGAGATCGTTCTGGAAGCCTCAAAAGTTCTGGAATGTTTTCGTGCGAATGGTATGTCTTTGGAGCTTGAATACGGATTGATTGGGGGAAGTGCATACGATAAGGAGAAATCTCCTTTGCCGCCGTCAACCGTTGCATTGGCAGAGGCGTGCGATGCTGTATTGCTCGGTGCAGTCGGGGGTCCTCAATATGATCAGGTCCCAAGAGAACTACGACCTGAACAGGGATTGCTGGATATTCGCGCGCACCTCAATCTGTTTGCCAATTTGCGTCCAGCATTATTGTATTCCCAGCTGGCCGGGGCGTCTTCACTTAAGCCGGAGCTGGTGGCTAATCTTGATATTTTGATCGTGCGCGAATTAACAGGCGGAATCTATTTTGGACAGCCGCGGGCCCAGGAAATCCACGGGACAGTACGACGAGCCTACAACACCATGGTATACGATGAAAACGAAATTCGACGTATTGCTCATGTCGCGTTTGCAGCAGCGCGCAAGCGAGGTAAGCAGCTATGCTCCGTGGATAAGGCCAATGTGCTTGAAGTGTCAGTATTGTGGCGGGAAATCGTGGAAGAAGTTCATCAGGAGTACAGCGACGTCGAACTAAGTCATATGTATGTCGACAATGCGGCGATGCAATTGGTGCGTGCACCCAAGCAATTTGATGTGCTGCTAACGTCCAATCTGTTTGGAGATATTCTGTCAGATGCTGCCGCGATGCTGACTGGGTCAATCGGTATGTTGCCGTCTGCCTCACTCAATCAGGACAATAAAGGCATGTATGAGCCAATCCACGGTTCTGCACCTGACATTGCAGGCAAAGGCATTGCCAATCCGCTGGCGACTATTTTGTCTGTCGCTATGTTGTTGCGCTACTCATTAGGGCAGGAAGATGCTGCTGCTATGATCGAATTTGCGGTTGCAGAAACACTGGAGCAGGGATTGCGTACGCTGGATATTGCTGAAGCTGGTGCCGTAACGGTGTCGACTTCAGAAATGGGTAATGCGGTTATTGCAGGCCTGAATAAAAAATTACATTCATAAAAATTAGTTCGTAAGGTAGGAATCCAATGAACAAAAAATATAATGTCGCCGTTGTCGGCGCTACCGGAGCGGTAGGCGAGGTTATGCTATCGATTCTAGCGCAGCGCAAGTTTCCCGTTGGCGAGGTATTTGCGCTTGCTAGTAAGCGCTCTGTAGGTAAAAAAGTCGCTTTTGGAAATCAGGAGCTGGTGGTTGAAGATCTGGCCGAATTTGATTTCAGCAAGGCACCAATAGGATTGTTTTCTGCAGGGGCTTCTGTGTCGGAAGAACACGCTCCTCGCGCCGCACAACAGGGTTGTGTGGTGATCGATAACACCTCAAGATTTCGCTACGAAGACGACATTCCGCTAGTGGTTCCTGAAGTCAATTCACACGCTATTGAAGGCTACAAAAAGAGCGGCATCATTGCTAATCCTAATTGTTCAACTATTCAAATGGTTGTGGCCCTAAAACCGCTGCATGACGCGGTTGGGATCGACCGAATCAATGTTGCAACCTACCAGGCAGTGTCTGGCACCGGCAAAGAGGCAATCGAAGAATTAGACAAGCAAACCCGGGCCATTATGGCGGGCGAGCCGCTTAATTGTGACGTCTATCCGAAACAAATTGCATTTAACGCACTGCCACATATAGATATATTCCTCGAGAATGGATATACCAAGGAAGAAATGAAAATGGTGTGGGAAACGCGCAAGATTATGGGCGACGATAATATTCGCGTGAATCCAACCACGGTTCGAATTCCAGTTAAATATGGCCATTCAGAAGCCGTCCATATTGAGCTAAAAGAGGCGCTGAGTGCGGATCAGGCGCGTGAAATTCTTGCTCAGGCACCTGGCATTGAAGTGATGGATGAGCACAAGGATGGGGGTTACCCCACCGCAGTATCAGAGGCAGAGGGCACAGATGCAGTATTTGTAGGCCGGATCCGGAAAGACATCTCGCACCCAAAAGGACTGAATTTGTGGGTTGTTAGCGATAATTTACGAAAAGGCGCTGCTCTAAATAGTATCCAGATCGCAGAATTTTTGATTGAAAAACATATATAATCTATATTTTGTAAGTGAGTTATCAGTTTAAATTAAAGAAAAATATTTTAATCAATGCCGCTAATTCATGGAAATTTTTAAGGAAGCAAGCGTGGGAGGAATGTGGATGTATCGGAAATTAGTAGCGTCCCTGGGGATGGTCGCATTACTTATCATTCCAGGACTCGCCTCTGCGTTAGGCTTGGGTGAAATTGAAATTCACTCGGCATTAAACCAGCCAATGGATGCTGAAATCGAACTGGTTGGGTTTGATGTGGCTGAAATTGACGAGATCAAAGTGGATCTCGCTAGTCAGCAAGTGTTCGAGAGAGTGGGAATTCCCCGACCATATATTCTAACCCGCTTGAAATTCACACCAACAGTATCCGCAGGTAAACCGATTATTCGCGTATCATCTACCGATACTGTGCGAGAGCCTTTTCTAACGTTTTTGGTTGATTTACGTTGGTCCAAAGGCAAGTTGCTTAGAGAATACACCGTATTACTCGATCCTCCGGTTTTTGGAGAACAGGCACGAGCCACCGTGCAAAAGCCTCAAGTGACGACACAGGCGCCCAAAACTCCGAAAATAACAACCACCACCGCCAGCACTCCTCCAAAACCAGCTCCAAGGCGACCAGCCCCAGCAGTTCCTAAGCCAGAGGTTTCTCGACCACCCGTGCAGACACAGTCTGCCGCGCCATCTCCAGAGATCGCGGATACTTCGCCTCCTGAAGAAGAGGAAATGGTCAAGATACAGCGTGGGGATACTCTTTGGAGTATCGCAGAACGTTTTGCAGATGAGTCAGGTGTGAGCATCAATCAGATGATGCTGGCTATTCAGGAAGCGAACCCAAAGGGATTTGGCAAAGACAATATAAACAATCTTAAATCAGGTGTGATTCTTCGAATTCCGCCTGCGGAAGCTGCCCGCAAGCTGTCACGTGAACAGGCTTTGGCAGAAGTAAGACGCCAATGGCAAGTTTGGCAGCAGGGTCGTCAGCTTGCAGATAGCGCAGATAGCGCAATCAACGTGGATAGCGCCGCTGTGGATAGCAGTACCGTTGAAGCCGAACCAGTTTCCTCCGAGGAATCCAAGCCTGTCCCTAAAGATTCAGCCGAAAAATCGGATGCCTCCAAACTATCGATTCTCGGGGATGATGAAGTTGCTGAAGGCATGAGTGGAGAAGATGCACAAGCAGCCGTCCAGCAGCTGCGTAAACAAATTGCATTATTGAAGGAAAATTCCGAATCCAAATCCCAGCAAAATGCTGAATTGACTGATCGGATTCAGTCACTTGAGTCAATGCTCAAGAAGCAAGAGGGCATTATTAGTTTGCAGAATGAGCAACTTGCTCAACTGCAAAATTCGGTTTTGAGCGCGCAAGAAAGTGAAGCCAGTGCAGAAGTCTCCGCAGTTGCGGATGAAGCAGCCAGCGCTGATCAGCCGGTCGAATCAGAGGCGGCTGAGCAGCCTAGTGACCTGATGGCGGAAGCTGAAGTTGCTGTCGATGCGGGAGGGGCAATCATGCAGCCCAAAGTAGAGCCATTACCGGATTTTAGTGGTCCTATTCCTGAAGAGTTTTTGGCAGCAGCATCCCAAGCGGAGCAAGCGGCAGTTGAAGAGCCCGCAGTTGAGGAAGTGCCTGCGGAAGTGGTCGAGGAAGCCGTTGTAGAGGAGGTTGCAGCCAAGCCTTCATTTCTGGATTCGATCATGGGATTTGCGCAGGAGCAGAGTAAAGTACTCATTGGTGTTGGTGCTGCGCTAATTGTAGGTTTGCTTGTTATGTTAGGACTGCGTCGTCGCCGTGATAGCAGCCAAACAGGTCTAGTAGAAGCCAAGGGACTGCCGGTATTTGATGAAGAAGAGTCCGCCGATGATCTAATGGAAGATACGGTCGTTGCTACACCGGATAGCGTTGATCAGGCGCTGGATGAACTGGAAGAGGTTGATGATGCCCATGTTGCGGGTATGGTGGAAACTCAGCAGACCGATAGCGATGAAATTCTGGAAGAAGCCGATGTATATATTTCCTATGGGCTTTCCCAGCAAGCAGAGGATTTACTCAAAGAAGCGATTGGCAAAGAGCCTGGAAATATTGATTATCAGGCGAAACTGGCGGAAGTTTATTATGGTGATAAACGTGAAGATGAATTTGTCGCCTACGTTGAATCCGTTGAGCCAACTCTGGATAAACAATCTTCAGCATGGTCGAAGATCGTAACAATGGGTGCTGCGTTGGTTCCTGCCCATGCGCTTTTTGCCGATAGTGCTGCCGTTTCAGGCGACGCTGAATTTGCAGCGGGACAGGAAACTGAAACAATCAGTGAGGCAGAATTATCGGAAGATATGGATGCTGATCTGGTAATCGAAGATGATGAAATTGCAGATGAAAGTTTAGAAGATAACCCGCTTGATTTCACGATTGGTGAAGAAAGCGGTGAAGAAGAACAAGTCGATTTCGGCACAGAAGAAATTCAGACTGTGAGTGCGCCGACAAGACCGGTAGCGCTGGACACTGGGCTTGAAGAGGAATTGGAGTTCGGTCGAATGAATTCCGAGGATGATACAAGCATACTGGAATCAGAAGAATCAGAAGAATCAGAAGAGCCAGAAGAGTCTAAAGACGATTCGCTGGAGTCAGAAGAGGTCAGTGAAGCTGGACTGGATTTTGATGCCAATCTTGTTGAAGATGAATTGACCGGCACCCACAGCAGCGATACTGAAATGCTGGACGATGCGAGTATGGACCTGGATGTTGATGAAGACCTGACAGATTCCCTGGATATGGATAGCTTGGCGGACGCTGCAGGCAGCATGATTGAGCCCGACCTCGATGTAGGGTCTGATTTTGATGAGGACGTATTGAGTGACGAGGAAGACGGTGGGGAAACAGCGATATTTGACAGCTCCATGTTTGAATCTGAATCTGCCGACGATGGAGCGAACGAAGAAGATACAGTAAGTCTTGAAGAAGTTCAGGAAAACCTGACGGCCGAGTTGGAAACCTTGAGCTTTGAAGGTGATGATATCGATCCTGATGATTTCGAAGAAGCGTCATTGCCAACCATGCAGACAGAGGAACTCAGTAAGCGTGAGCTGGATGATATCGACGAGCTAAGTGAGAATCTGGCCGCCAGCGAAACAGGAACATTTGAAGCAGATATGTTGGCCGAAAATGTTACTGAGCAATTTGACATCGGTGACATTGATACTGAAATGGTTGATTTGGGTAATTTCGGTGATGACGATAGCCTTGATCCGCCATCGGTAATTGAGGAGGTTGGAACCAAGCTGGATCTGGCCAAGGCTTTTGTCGATATGGGAGACGAGGACGCAGCCAAAGAAACATTGACAGAGGTAATTGAACAGGGAAATATGACACAAATTCAGGAAGCCAAGGATCTGCTCGATAAGCTCACCTGATATCGATTAAAAAATTTGATATACAGGAAAGCCTCAACATTATTGTTGGGGCTTTTTTCGTTTTAAGTTCAGGATTTAAAGTTTTCATGAAGTTTGCAGCAATGATTGAGTATGATGGTAGCCACTTCAATGGGTGGCAGCGTCAGCCACACTCTCCATCAGTACAGGAAGCGGTCGAGCGGGCGATTAGCGTCGTGGCTGATCACGAGGTTGGAACCCAGTGTGCAGGGCGCACCGATACCGGAGTGCATGCAATTGGGCAGGTAATTCACTATGAAACCAATGCGCAGCGAGATTTGCGATCGTGGCTGCTTGGGATTAATGCCAATTTGCCTTCGACCATTGTGGTGAAGAAGATCATTCCTGTTGATGATGAATTCCACGCGCGATTTTCAGCACGATCACGGTCCTATCGATATGTTGTCTACAATGAACTTGTTCGTTCATCCTTGCTGGCAAATCGAGTCACATGGGAGCGTACTCCCTTGTCAGAGGCATGCATGAAGCAGGCAGCAGCTTCTTTGGTGGGGCGACATGACTTTACAAGCTTTCGCGCGTTGGCATGTCAGGCGAGGCATCCCATACGCGAAATTGAACAGTTTACAGTCGCTCGATCCGGGCCATTGATTAGTGTTGATGTAACCGCAAATGGATTCTTGCATCACATGGTGCGTAATCTTGCTGGAGTGCTGATTAGCATTGGAAAAGGTGAGCATTCCGTCGAATGGGCGCAAGAAGTACTATTGCGTAAAGATCGGTCCAGTGGGGGTGTAACTGCACCACCTCAGGGGTTATATCTGCTGTCTGTACAATACGAATCCAGGTATCCGCTATAGACTTCAAGTTTGTTGCAGAGTAACTATTTCCGTGTACATTGGGCTGCATGAGGCACACTCGAATTAAATTTTGTGGAATGACGCGCCAGGAGGACGTTAAATTTGCGGCTTCACTGGGAGTTGACGCGCTCGGTTTCGTATTCTGTCCTCAAAGTCCACGCGCACTCAGTGTCGAAAAGGCACGCAGTCTGATTGAAGTCTGCCCGCCATTTATTACCCGGGTAGGGTTATTCATGAATCAAGAAGCAGGTACAATTCGAGACGTACTAGAGCAGGTCTCGTTAGACTTACTGCAGTTTCATGGTGAAGAGTCAGAATCGTTTTGTATGTCATTTGGACAGACCTACATTAAGAGTCTGGCAATGGGAGGAGACGACATTAGAACGTCACATTTGTATAAGTCTGCGGCCGCGATTCTGCTCGACAGTAATGAATTGGGGCAACCTGGAGGGTCGGGAAATTTATTTGACTGGCAAACCATTCCAGCGAATATTGATAAGCCAATCATTTTGGCTGGTGGATTAAACGTCGCCAACGTGGCGCACGCGATTAATCAGGTTAAACCGTACGCGGTTGATGTGAGTACTGGAATAGAAATTTCAAAAGGTATGAAAGATAAAAATAAAATGACAGAATTTGTGAATTCGGTGAGAGCTACCTATGAGTGCTAGCTTAATTAATCCTAACGCTGATTTCGATGCGCTGCCGGATCAAAACGGGCACTTTGGCATTTATGGAGGTCGATTCGTTTCTGAGACATTGATGACGCCGCTCGCTGATCTGGAAGCTGCATATTTGGAATGTAAACAGGATCCGGAATTTCAACGAGAATTGGATGCCGATCTTGCGCACTACGTGGGACGCCCAAGCCCGCTTTATCACGCCGAGCGTCTTACCAAATTGTGGGGTGGTCCCAAAATATTTCTAAAACGCGAAGATTTAAATCATACGGGAGCGCACAAAATAAATAATACGATTGGTCAGGCTCTGCTAGCGAAGCGCATGGGCAAGACCCGGATTATTGCCGAAACCGGTGCCGGTCAGCATGGCGTGGCTTCAGCAACAGTTGCTGCTCGACTTGGGCTTGAGTGTGTTGTTTATATGGGCGAGGAAGATATTCAGCGACAAGCTCCCAATGTTTACCGGATGCGCTTGCTTGGGGCGACTGTAGTGCCAGTCTCATCTGGGTCCCGTACCTTGAAAGACGCTTTGAATGAGGCGTTACGCGACTGGGTAACGAACGTCGATGATACTTTTTACATTATTGGGACAGTGGCTGGTCCACACCCATACCCGCTTCTGGTGCGCGATTTTCAAACCGTTATCGGCAGGGAAGCACGAAGACAGATACAGGAACAGTTTGGAGCGTTACCAGATGCCCTTGTAGCCTGTGTTGGTGGTGGTTCGAATGCGATTGGCCTGTTTTACCCGTTTCTTTCAGATAACAGCGTGAAAATTGTGGGTGTGGAAGCGGGTGGCGAGGGGATAGAGTCAGGAAAACACTCAGCCCCTTTAAATGCAGGGAGCCCTGGTGTCTTGCATGGCAACAGGACTTACTTGATGGAAAATACGCATGGTCAGATTATCGAAACCCACTCCATATCGGCTGGGCTTGATTATCCGGGAGTTGGCCCTGAACACGCATGGCTCAAGGATGAGGGTCGTGTGGAGTATGTGTCGGTAACAGACCAGGAAGCGCTGAAGGCGTTCCATACCTTAACCAGACGCGAGGGGATCATTCCTGCGCTGGAAAGTAGTCATGCCGTTGCCTATGCTGAAAAACTGGCTCAATCAATGTCTGGCGAGCAGTCGTTGATTATTAATCTGTCTGGTCGCGGTGATAAAGACATTAATACAATTGCTCGTATTGAAGGAATCGAATTGTGACAAGAATAGCCACCTGTTTTGAAAAACTGCGCGGGGAAAATCGAAAAGCGCTGATTACTTATATTACAGCAGGAGATCCGACGCCAAACGATACCGTGCAACTGATGCATTCATTGGCTAATGCGGGCGCTGACCTGATTGAGCTTGGTGTCCCGTTTTCCGATCCTATGGCCGATGGCCCGGTAATTCAGGCTGCATGTGAACGAGCGTTACGCCATGATACTTCGCTGCAGGATATTTTGGCGATGGTGGAGAAATTCCGTGAGGATGACGACAGCACACCGGTAATTTTGATGGGGTATCAGAATCCGATAGAAGTATTTGGGGTGCGCGCATTTGCAGAGGCTGCCAGTGGAGTTGTGGATGGGGTGATTACCGTTGATTTGCCTCCTGAGGAAAGCCACGATATTGCTGCATTGTATAAAACGAATGATATTGATTCGATATATCTACTGGCGCCAACTACAAACGAAAAACGAATTCAGGCAATTGCGGGACTTGCCTCGGGGTTTCTGTATTATGTTTCTTTTAAGGGGATCACTGGTGCCAATCGGCTGGATGTGCGTAGTGTGGAATCAAAAGTGGCGCAGATTCGAAACTATGCCACGATTCCAATTGCAGTAGGATTTGGAATCAAGGATGCGCAGTCAGCGAAGTCAGTTGCTTCCTGTGCGGATGCTGTTGTTGTTGGAAGTGCGATTGTTTCAATTATTGCGGAACATACAGAAAATACCAATGTAGCAAAGCAAAAAATCGAGATTTTGTTACGTGATATAAAAAGTGCATTGGATAATAACCAGGCAAACCAAAAAATTGCCTGATAAATTTACCAAATAGAGAAACTATGAGTTGGTTAGAAAAACTGGTTCCGTCACGTATTCGCACAGAGAGTACGTCAAAAAGGAAAGTGCCTGAAGGATTATGGGATAAGTGCCCAAACTGTAACGCGGTTTTATATAAATCTGAACTTGAGCGTAATCTGCAAGTGTGTCCCAAGTGTGATTACCATATGCGGATCAGCGCGCGTAATAGAATCACCACATTTTTGGATGAAAATGAATCTAATGAAATTGGCGCGGAATTAGAGCCTCGTGATTTCCTTAAATTCAAGGATTCAAAAAAATACAAAGATCGATTAGCAGCCGCCAGTAAAAGCACAGGAGAAAAAGATGCGCTAGTGGTTATGCAGGGAACGCTGAAAAATATGCCTATTGTTGTAGCAGCCTTTGAGTTTAATTTTATGGGTGGCTCAATGGGTTCGGTAGTAGGGGAGCGATTTTTGCTCGGTGTTAAAAAGAGCATTGCTGAAAGTATTCCTTTTGTTTGTTTTTCCACCAGTGGTGGTGCCCGCATGCAGGAAGCACTGATGTCGCTAATGCAGATGGCAAAGACGAGCGCTGCTCTTACGAGATTGTCTGAACAGAGGCTGCCATTTATTTCAGTGTTAACTGATCCAACCATGGGAGGTGTGTCCGCCAGTTTTGCAATGCTGGGAGATATCCAGATTGCTGAGCCGAATGCGTTAATCGGATTTGCGGGGCCTAGAGTGATTCAGCAGACTGTGCGTGAAACCTTGCCGGATGGATTCCAGCGTAGTGAGTTTCTGCTTGAGCATGGTGCTATAGATCTTATTGTGGAACGTGGTCAGATGCGTGATCGTATATATAATATTTTGAATTTGTTAACTCAACGCATTGCCTAGTATTTTATTTGGCGAATTCTTTTTCATGCCAAAAGCATCTGCAAAATCGCACCAAAATACACCTTCAAAGTATCAGTCGCTCGAGGGCTGGCTGGCATGGCAGACTACTTTACACGCCAGAGAAATTGAACTTGGGCTGGATCGTATTCGTGAGGTTGCCGGCCGATTAGACCTGATTGACAGCCCGTTTTTAGTTATCACAGTTGCAGGTACCAATGGCAAAGGCTCAACGGTGGCTATATTGAGCACTATTTTGCACCACGCCGGATATAAAGTGGGCACTTACACTTCCCCTCATATTGTTCGATACAATGAGCGTATTCGTGTCGGGTTGCGCTGCGTAAGCGACAAGCAGCTTTGTGAATCATTTGCCAAGATAGATGCCGCGCGCGGCGATATCAGTCTTAGCTTTTTTGAGTTTGCTACTTTAGCAGCCCTGGAAATTTTTCATAAGGAAAAAGTTGATGTTGCTGTTTTGGAAGTGGGATTAGGCGGCCGGCTGGATGCAACCAACCTTGTCGATTGCGATCTGGCTCTTATTACCAGTATCGGGATAGATCACACCGAGTGGTTGGGTAATAGCAGGGAGTCCATCGCATTTGAAAAAGCAGGCATATTTCGACCTGATATTCCGGCTGTGTGTGGCGATGAAAAACCTCCGGCAACAATCGCTGAAGTTGCTGCGGATAAGGGCACACAATTATTCCAGCTGAATACGGATTTCAACTATGAGGTGGCACAATCATCGTGGTCATTTTTTACAGATGGCTACGAATTGCAAGGCCTTCCCTTGCCTAGCTTGTCGGGCGCCGTTCAGATAAAAAACGCGGCAAATGCCCTGATGGGTTTGTACTGCATCCGTGACAAGTTACCCATTTCTTTTGAAGCCATAGAAACCGGATTGCGGGAAGTGATTTTGGAAGGACGCTTTCAGCGCATGGTCAAAGACTGTGAGATTATCTTTGATGTTGCACATAACTACGATAGCGCTAGTGTTCTCGCTGAGAATTTATTGGCGTTACCAAGGCCGCTGAAAACAACTGCGGTATTTTCTGTGCTGAATGATAAGGATTTAAAAGGGATTGTAGAAATCATGCATTCCCACGTGGATCAATGGTATATATCAGAAGTGAATTCGCACCGCGCTATGGCCGTAGCTGAAGTGGAACAGGAGTTAACCCGGTATTTTCCCAAATCTGCGATAAAAACTTTTCCAACCATTGAGCAAGCGTATTCGCAGGCGCAGAATGTTTCCAATAAGGGTGATCGAATACTGGTATTTGGCTCAATATTTACCGTGGCAGAAGTACTGACTGCGGAAAACTAGAGTAACTTACCAAGTTGTCTGATCATTAGGTAGAATTATGGTTAAACCTTGTAACATTACGATAATGATAAAGTGGATTTAGCATTAAAATATAGAATCGTTGGGGCCGTGGTACTGCTTTCCATGGCGGTAATATTTGTTCCCATGGTGCTGGATGGATCAGGGCAGAAAAGCGTGACCAAGGTGGATCTGGATATGCCGCCTGAGCCGACACTCATATTCTCGGATGAGCTGGAAAAACGCGTACAGAAGCCAGCAAAGGAGCATACACAGTCACCGACAAGCATAGCCAGTAAGCAAGAGGCTCGCCCTGATCTTAAGAAAAACATTGTTTCTGAAATCCGTGTTCCGCAAGACATTGATCCGGGATTGCTGAGTTGGGTTGTGCAGGTAGGAGCGTTTGGCGAGGAACAAAAAGCCGTGGCGCTCGAGCAGATGCTAGCGGAAGCTGGCTATGACGCAGTCATCGAAAAAACTTCCGGAAATGGAAAATCGGTGTATCGGGTTAAAGTGGGTCCCGTCATCTCTCAAGACGCGGCATCAAAATTGCAGGCGCGTTTGCGTAATGAATTGAAACTTGAATCCACATTCATAACCCGCCATCCTCGTGTTAATCCGTAAACATAATTTAACTTTTACACAGTGACATGGCAGATATCACCTGGATAGATATTATTATCGTAGTTGTGTTTCTTATTTCTACCACAATTGCGTTATTGCGCGGTTTTGTGCGAGAAGCCGTTTCTATCGTCACCTGGATCGCAGCGATTTGGTTAGCGTTGAGATATTCTGAACAGGTCTCATTCTTATTGCCAAGTGCTATCGACAGTGCAAATTTTTCGTTTGGCGAATCTGCGCAAGTTAGTAACCTGCGCGTAGGAATCGCATTTGTACTGATAATGATTGGCACCCTGGTGTTTGGAGCATTGATCAATTTTGTGTTGAGTCAAGTTCTTAAGACGCAAATCGTAAGGGGTGTGGACAGAATACTGGGAATGTTCTTTGGATTGGCGAGGGCATCAGTTATTATAACCATTCTCACTATGACAGCGGCTGCATTGACAGCGTTGCCGGAATCATCCACCTGGAAAGCGTCACGATTGATTAGGCCGTTTGAGCATGCTGCCATATGGGTAGTAAAGCGATTGCCTGAACGATATGCGCATCATTTCAAGTTTCATGTTGAAGTGCCAAACGTCGAATACAAACTGTAGAGAATATTATGTGTGGAATTGTCGGTGCAATAGGTAGTACTCAACTCAACCAGGAGCTTTATGACGGGTTGACAGTTCTTCAGCACCGAGGACAAGATGCGGCAGGCATAATGACTTATGGCCTTGATCGTCTGTTTCAACGCAAAGGTAATGGGTTGGTGCGAGATGTGTTTCAGGAACGGCATATGCAACGATTGCAGGGAAGTATGGGAATTGCACATGTCCGATACCCCACGGCAGGAACTTCTTCGTCAGCAGAAGCCCAGCCTTTCTACGTCAATTCTCCTTACGGCATCTGCCTGGCTCATAATGGTAATTTAACCAATGCTGAAGTGTTGAAACGCGAAATCTACATAGACGATCGCAGGCATATCAACACAAATTCAGATTCAGAAATTTTATTAAATGTGCTGGCACATGAATTGATTCACACAGGCGACCTGCATCTTGCACCAAAAGACATCTTTAATGCCGTTCGTGGTGTCCACCGTCGGTGTCGCGGAGCATATGCAACTGTTGCAATGATTTGTGGTGTAGGGATGCTGGCATTTCGCGATCCATATGGGATTCGTCCGTTAGTGTATGGTGTTAAAGAAACAAAAGATGGCATTCAGTATATGGTTGCTTCAGAGAGTGTTGCCCTGGACGTGCTTGGGTATGAACTGGTTAGGGATGTAAAGCCTGGGGAAGCAATTTATATTGATAAAGACAAGCAGTTTCATTCTCATGTCTGTGTCGACGAGTGTCATCATGCGCCGTGTATTTTTGAGTATGTCTATTTTTCCAGGCCAGACTCGATTATTGAAAACGTATATGTGCAAAAAGCGCGAATGCGTATGGGGCAGCGGCTGGCGCAAAAAATACTGGAGCAATGGCCCGACCACGATATCGACGTTGTTATTCCAATTCCAGACACTAGCCGTACTGCGGCATTGGAGATGGCAAATGGGTTGCAGTGCAAATACCGCGAAGGTTTTATAAAGAATCGATATATAGGCAGGACATTTATTATGCCAGGACAAATGCAGCGGAAAAAATCGGTTCGACAAAAGCTTAATCCAATTAATCTGGAATACAAAGATAAAAACGTGTTGTTGGTTGATGACTCGATTGTGAGAGGAACAACCTCCAGGGAAATTGTTCAAATGGCTAGAGATGCAGGTGCGCGAAAAGTCTATTTTGCTTCGGCTTCGCCTCCCGTGCGATATCAAAATGTTTATGGAATCGATATGCCGGCAGCATCAGAATTGATAGCGCATGGTAAGGAAACAGAAGAAGTTTGTCGCGAAATTGGGGCAGATAAGTTAATTTATCAGGAGCTTGTTGATCTGGAGTGGGCAGTTAGAAAAGGGAATAAAAATCTCAGTCAGTTTGAAACTTCTGTGTTTACCGGCGATTATATTACTGGTGTTGGGCGTGAGTATCTTCGATCACTGGAAGTCGTACGTAACGATGCAAATAAAGAAAAACAAAATGACGAATACTCAAGCATCGACCTGATCAATAGCGTCTAGGTCCTTCATTGCCAAAAGCAAGTCATTATTCCAGTTGTTTTCTTGCAGACATAACGTCGAGGTACGCTGACTACATAACATGTCCCTGGTTGCTGGTAAAAACATCAACGCAATTGCTACATGTAATTGAGAATAAAGTTGATGTCTGTCAGTACAGGATTTCCACCTCAAAATTTGGTAATGGCTGTGAACAGGATAGTTTTAAAACACCATTAGGAGCACATTTAGTAGCGCAGCGAATTGGCGCAGACAAGTGTGTAGGTGAAATATTTGTAGGGCGGGAACCTACAGGAAAAATCGGCAAAATTATTTCGGAAGCGCAAGAATCTGGGTCAGATTTAATTTTAACCAGAATATTATGGTTGAAGGGGCTGGAATGTAATATAAATGCTGGCGCAGGTGTTGATTCGTATCATCGATATATTTACATCCATGGGACTCACGAAGAGGGATTGCTAGGTACGGCTGCTTCACATGGTTGTATACGAATGGCGAATACGGAAATAATTGAACTATTTGGCCGTGTTTCCGACGGTACATTTGTATTTATTTGTTAATTCGCATGGTTTTTTGGGCGATTAATCGCGGCATGAGGATTTTGGCTGAAGAAAAACTGTTTACAATAGTCCATGACTCAAATTTTTATCTCACATCCGCGACCAATTTATTGTATTCTCGCGCATTTCATCTTTTCAGCAAGAGTTGGTAGAAATGGATAAACAACAATTAGAACTCGCTCGTGATCATGTAAGAGAAATTTTTGACGCGGGAGTTTCTCGCGTGAAAGGATTCAACGCGGTCGCTGACTTTCTTCAGAATTACTCGCTAACTGGGAAGTACCATCTGATTGCTGTTGGAAAGGCTGCTTCTTCCATGTCGTTAGGAGCGTTATCTGTACTCGGTGATCAGATTGTTGATGGACTGGTTATCACTAAACATGATCATACGGAGGCTGAATTACGAACACATAACAATATTACAACAATGGAATCCGACCATCCGGTGCCGGGTGAGGCAAGTATAGCGGCCGGAGAAGCGTTGCTTGAATACATTAAAAATTCTCCTGCGGATGCAAAATTCTTAGTTCTGTTTTCGGGGGGCGCCTCCAGTTTGATGGAAGTCCTGGCTAATGGAATGACGCTGGATAAACTGGCTGAGCTGAACAGGGTTTTATTGGCTATTGGATATGATATTAATCAGATGAATCAAGTTAGGCGCGCCATTTCCTGTATCAAGGGAGGACGCCTCGCGAAATATATCAATGGGCGGGAAACCAAAGCATTACTTATCTCAGACGTCCCCGGCGATAATCCGGCAGTAATTGGCTCTGGTCCTCTAACTCCTGTGATAGAGGATATAAGTCAGGTGGAACTTCCAGAGGCCATCACCGCAATATTAAACAACGTTTCGTTCACTCCAGTCCCCGAACAGGATCTGTTTGCCAATATAGATATACACGTCATTGCTACATTAGATGACGCTAAACAGGCTGCAGCAAAGTGCGCAAAATCGCTAGGGTATGAGGTCGTAGTTCATCCAGAGTTTCTGGAAGGGGGGGCGGAAAAGAAAACCGTCGAGTTGTGTAAGCAGTTAAAGAACGCGTCTTCCGGTATACATATATGGGGTGGTGAAACAACGTTGATTCTCCCACCTAATCCTGGCAGGGGCGGCCGTAATCAGCAGATTGCTGTGGTAGCCGCAAGAGAGTTGCAAGGAACAAATGATACGGTGTTTTTAGCGGCAGGCACAGATGGTACGGATGGGCCAACACCCGACGCAGGTGGTATGGTTGATGGAAGCTCATTTTCTCGTGGGGAGGCGCTTGGCCTGGATATTCATCATTACATCAGCACTGCTGATGTCGGAAACTACCTGGAAAAAACCAATGATTTGGTGACAACCGGGCCGACAGGAACGAATGTCATGGACTTGATCGTCGCTTTAAAGAGCTAGTCATTTCCGATTTCGCATTAATGTGTTTTTTCGAGTCAGTTGAGCAGGCGTTATTGGAAAAAGATCCTGCTGAAAAAATCAGGAAAGTAAGAGAGATAGATGCGCACATAAGCGATGATCCATTCAGATTCAGATCTGAAAACACCGAAATTAAATCAATAGAACGTCCTGGAAGACCAGATAATCCTGAACTTGTGCACCCTCGTCAGGTTGCGCAGCGTAATCTCAATACTCAGCGTGGCCGTATTGCCTTAATTCACGCGGTTTGCCATATTGAATTTAATGCTATCAATTTGGCGCTAGACGCAGTCTATCGATTTCGGGATTTACCCTCTGAATATTATCTTGATTGGATGCGTGTGGCATTAGAGGAATCCAGGCACTTTAATTTATTGTGTAAGCGGCTTGCTGATTTTAGCCATGAGTATGGTGACTTTAAGGCACATAATGGACTGTGGGAGATGGCTGTAAAAACTCAGCATAGCCTGCTTGAGCGCATGGCGCTTGTGCCGCGAGTGCTGGAGGCGCGCGGTTTGGATGTAACGCCAGGCATGATTGACCGTTTGGCCGCGCAGGGAGATGAAAAAACATGCGAAATTCTTCGCATTATATTGCAGGAGGAAGTTGGCCACGTAGAGATTGGAACGAAATGGTTTCGTTATGTCTGTGAGCAAGAAGGCATGGACTCTGACCAGGCATTTATATCATTATTGAGTAAATACAAAGTATCCACCGGGAAAGGACCACTGCATATAGAAGCGCGTAAAAAAGCAGGATTTAACCCGCAGGAATTGCAAGCTTTAGGTGCAGTTAGTTTACCGAGGTAAAATCTTCCAGGCGCATTTCGTTTTCTGTAACACGCAAGACATTGCCTTTTGTATACCAATCTCCCAATACTACCCGTGTAATTTCTTCGTCATTTGTTTTATAGGTATGTATGGCCGGGCGATGAGTATGACCATGGATTAAAGTTGTAGCCTGGTTGCGTTGCATTGCGGATTGTACTGCAGATGAATTGACATCCATTATTTCATTAGATTTTTGTTGAATAGCCATTTTGGAAGTTTCTCTAAGTCGGTTCGCCAATGAAAGCCTCAATGTCAGAGGTAAGTGTAATACCAGCCACTGGAGAAACTTATTATGTGTTTTTTTGCGAAATTTTTGGTAGGCGATGTCGTCTGTGCATAACGTGTCTCCATGCATTAGCAAGATTCGTTTTTGATATACATTGACGATATGTTCCTCCGGTAGAAGAGTAACGCCTGTCATTCGTGCAAATTGATTGGCAATAAGAAAATCTCGATTACCATGTAGAAAAAACACGGGGACTTTATTGCCGGTAATCTGTTTTATCGCGTTGAAGGTGGAAGTGTATCCTTCGTATGGAGCATCATCTCCTATCCAGTATTCAAACAAATCACCAAGAATATAAAGTGCGTCTGCTCGCGATGCGCGTCGAGTGATAAAAGAGTTGAACAGGTTAATAATCGCTGGGCGATTTACATCCAAATGAATATCTGAGACGAATAATGTCTCATTCATTCAATTACACCGCTCAAGTTGCTTCCGAGAGAACTGTATTCCGAATTGGTATTCAACTCTCTCGTAACTGGCAATAGAAACTGTAGCAATAAAAACAAATTCGTGTTGTGGAGCCAACAGTCTAATTAGTTAAAACGGTCGCTTTTTCGATAATGACTGGTTCAAGTGGAACATTTTGATGCATCCCCTGATTGCCTGTTGCTACTTCTTCAATGGTCAATACGATGTCTAGGCCATCAGTTACCTGGCCGAACACTGCGTAGCCCCAGCCTTGTGCAGATTCGCTGCTGAAGTCCAGATTGGTGTTATCCACTACATTGATAAAAAATTGGGCCGTCGCAGAGTGAGGGTCAGACGTCCGAGCCATGGAAATGGAGCCTTTAATATTTTTTAATCCATTATTCGCTTCGTTAGGAATCGGATCGTTTGTTGATTTTTGCCTCATATCAGAATCGAAGCCGCCGCCCTGGATCATAAAATTTGGAATCACGCGATGGAAGACGGTGCCATTATAAAAACCTGATTCGACATATGACAAAAAATTCTCAACAGTTTTTGGCGCCTTGTCAGCGCGGAGTTCGAGTATGATGTTTCCCTTACTGGTCTCAAGTTGAACTTGAGGATTGGTTTCGCTCATGGCTGTGTTTCCTATGAATGCTAGGAACAAGCACATACAGATACTAATTTGCCTGTTAAATTTCATGAAGTGCCCATTCGGTTGTGTGAAAAACACCGTATAATAAAGAAAGCTGGGCAGCGGGAAAAGTGATTTTACGCTTAATTGCAAGGTTTGAATTGGCTTCAAGCGTTATTGTTGACGATGGCGGGTTAACCCGCGTATTCTAGCGCGCTGAATCGAAGAACCGGTTTCGGGGCATAGCGCAGTCTGGTAGCGCATCTGCTTTGGGAGCAGAGGGTCGGGGGTTCAAATCCCTCTGCCCCGACCAATTACCCCCTAGAATTTACATATTTTTCAACCTCTCCAGTCTTTAGGTGGCTAATTAGCAGTCATCCTAGTAATTTGCTATAAAAAGTGCTTAGAAATCTAAGAGAGAAACGCGTGGATACTTCTTTGCCCCGGGTTGCAGTGATGTTGTTCGGTCTGTTGCTCCCGATCCAGGCCATTTGTGATGAAGTATTTATGAAGAATGGCGATCGATTAACTGGTAACGTCGTTCGCAAGTCAGATAATATTTTGATATTGAAGACTAGCTATGCAGGTGAAATAGAAATTCAATGGTCGGATGTCAGTCACCTTGTAACCGAGCAGCCAGTGCATATTGTTCTTGATGACGATACAGAAATGCGTGGACACCTCAATGCTTATGGCGATTCCAAGCTGAAAATAGAGATGATTGAGAGTAAGGAATCTGCGTTTTTATCTGTTGAAAAAATCGCAGCAATCAATCCTCAACAGAAGCATGATTTCACTTTTTCTGGGCAAGTGAATGTTGGTGTTGAAATTGATCGTGGTAATTCCGACGAAGGTAACTACTATATCGGTTCTGAAACCGAGTTTCGCTGGCCTAGCGATCGCTTGACGCTTGAATTAGAAGTCGATATTGAAACAACAGAGCGCACTACGACAGATCAGGAAGTCGATTTCCAAGGTGATTTCGATCATTTTATTTCAGAACGATGGTATACCACATCTGGTCTGCTATTTGAGCATGATAAATTCGATGACCTTTCTTCACGTATCACTGTAAGCACTGGATTTGGCTATGACATCATCAAGACTAAACGTACAAATTTATCTTTAGAAGGGTCACCGGGATATCTCTGGGAAAATTTTAGAGAGAGTAGCGATGCTAACTATCCAGTAGGCATTGTTGCATTGAATTTTAATCATTATTTATTTAAGAGCTTGGACTTACAGGTTTTTCATGAACACAGATATACACAGAGCCTAGAGGATAACTCCGACTACATTTTTTTGTCGAGTACAGGATTGCGTTTACCTATTGCGGAAAATTTTCAGATTACATTTCAATATAATTATGACCGCGACAATGCCCCCGGGGATGACGTAAAAAAGGATGATCACGAGTCACTTCTCACGATTGGATACGATTGGTAGCTTTAATCCAATCTTGCACTAATAAAAATGATAGCAAGTGGGAAAACACAGAGCGTTATATCGTGGGTTCGCGTAATGGGCTTTGACCTGAATTAATATTGTCAATTGAGTGCCGTATTTAGCCGAAGGATATTGACTTGTATGCTAGTATGACTACCATGATGCTCCGCGCGTCGGTATAGCGGTTAGATCTGCGCCCGTAGCTCAACTGGATAGAGCATCGGCCTTCTAAGCCGGGGGTTGCAGGTTCGAGTCCTGCCGGGCGCGCCATCTATGTGATTGGGGTATTTGTCGCCGACTATATGTCGCATAGCGATGCCTGTTAAAATTATACAACGGGTCGCGCATTGAAGTTGATTCGTGGAAATAGTGCGTATTAGTTTTGATTGCGGATTGAATCAAGATAGGCCCTTTGTTTGGAAATTATGGTGAGCGTAGCTCAGTTGGTAGAGCCCTGGATTGTGATTCCAGTCGTCGTGGGTTCGAGTCCCATCGCTCACCCCATCTTTTGCCTTCCTTCAGTAGTTAAGTTTAATAATATTTAACCCACAGAATGACTGTGGCTACCTTCTATCTGCTTAAGTCGATCGTCTGACCCAAAATAATATTTGTTACCAGACAACTAATTCGTTTGCCGCGAAGGTCAATATATTATGTTTTATTTGCTTCAGTACTGTACGTTTTCGCCGATAGCTTACTAAGTACTCGCGTTCTATTACTAACTACAAGTGTTCAATTAATCTATGCGTCAGGAATTTCTAGACCAGCTTAAGCAATGCCGGGATTTGCCTTCTCCTCCGGGAGTCGCTGCTCAAATCATTGATTTGAGTACAAAGGTAAACAGCGATATCGATACTCTGTCAGAGTTAGTGAGTATGGACCCGGTTCTTTCAGCAAAAATTATACGTATGGCAAATTCCTCACTATATATGAGACGAGTAGAAGCGTCGGACGTACAACAGGCCGTTATTATGTTTGGTTGGACCGGAACGCTGAACATTGCGCTCAGTTTCTCCGTAGTTGGAAGTGTAAGAGAAGATTCTTCATCCGGGCTTGATTTGGAGTTGTTCTGGAAACGATCCCTTGCTACCGCAGTTACATGCCGTAAACTGGGTGAAGTTGCTGGATACGCCTTAAAGGAAGAATTATTTCTTCCTGGTTTGCTACAGGATATCGGCATGCTCGCAATAGATAAGGTGCAGCCGGATGTCTATAAAGATATTGGCGATCGTCAGCAGGATCACAAGTTTGTATGCGTATTGGAAAAACAGAAAATTGGCTCAGATCATTCCGTGGTTGGAGAATGGTTGCTTAAAACCTGGCGAATCCCCAAAAATATCACTCGCTTAATCTCGATTAGTCATGGTGGGGCGTTGGAGGAAGAGGAAGAGTTGGATCCAAAGGTACGTAAATGTATCGAGCTTTGTGGCCCAATCGCAGATTGTATTTACTGCGATGAAGAGAATAAAGATTATATGAAGGTATCCGAAATGGCTGAAGAGCAATTTGGGCTTGATATAACTGATTTTTTAACGCTCATTGGAAAATTGACAGAAGAATATCAGGAGCTCGCTGCTTTGTTTGATGTGGATGCCGGCGATCCCAAGATGCTGCAGAGTAATGCAGAGAATGCAAAACAGGCTTTGTTAAAAAGCATGGGTGTCGTATAACAGCCTATAGTCAAGTAAATCCAAACAAAATTCGCGACGGGTCTAAGAATTCTTTTGTTCTTCTGGCGTGAAGACTATGGTTATAATTGCGCTTTAACTGAGCGTGAGTTTTCCTCAAACATCCAATGATGATACGTGATCAGTTGCGCAATAATGCTGTGGCAATTATCAGTCTGATGGTCGCTTTGTCTGGCCTTGGTTATAACACCTGGAGAAATGAATCTACTGAAGCCAATAAAAATGTTCGGGACGCGGGGCTTTTTATGATGAAAGAACTCGCCAGATTACAGGAAGTCATATTATATGCTCGTTATGATCGAGAAGATGAGCGTGGGGATATTAAAACTGGCTGGGCGCATGTGCTTGCGATAAAGGATCTGAGTTATGCCATGCCAGAAGAGGCTCAAGACAGTGCCTCAGTTTTGTCTGAAACCTGGTCCGACCATTCACATGGTTTGGCATCGGATGTTTCCGAAAGTTACCTGGCTGTTGATCAATCTATCGACCAGTTGAAAGAGCAAATTGTGTTGGCAATAAGAAATCTTCGTTAGTCATGAGAAATACCTTAGTAACTGCTATTTTAGTTTATGCGCTAGTAATTTCTGAAAACTCGTACTCAGGACCATTACCTATTCAATGCCGACAGGACTGTGCTGTTGAATTTGGGCGGGTAGTTGGAGAGTCAGCATCAGGTGTTCGAGCGTACTCTAACTGTAACAATACCTGTGTTCATCCTGAGCCATATTTTGTGTCGCAAATATTTACCGGGATAAAGTGGCAATGTGTTGAATATGCTCGTAGGTGGTTATTGAAGAACGAAGGCGTCGTATACGGTGACGTTGATATCGCAGCTGATATTTGGAGTATCGAATTCGTGCACTCTTCAGATAAACAGCAGCATTATGATTTTATGGGTATTGTAAACGGGAGTGACGGCTCTTTTTTACAGCGAGGAGATTTGCTGATTTATTCCAGAGAGTTTTATGGGACAGGACACGTTGCAGTCGTATTGCGGGTCGATCTGGAAAAACAGTTGGTGTATGTCGGGGAGCAAAACTTTAAAAATAAAAACTGGGATAAAAATTACGCAAGAGCAATACCCTATATTATGCGTAACAATGCGACCTGGTTGCTGGACTCCTATATTGTAGGTTGGAAGCGAATAAAACTTTAGTGATTCAGTGCACGTGAACGATACATAACCCAGGCTACTAAAAGTAGTATTACCCACGCGGTACTTAGTTCGCCAATGTATTTGTCGTAACTGCCTGTAAGTGAACTGCACGCTGCTTCATTGTTACGATCAGTGAATGCTTTAATAATCTTGATATGTGCTACCCAGCCTGCATGAATTCCTATGCACCAAAGGATGTTGTTGGTTCGAAGGCGAACTATGCTAAGAAACAGACCGGCTGCAAACAGCGCGATCCATGAGTCCCAAATCAATGATGGCTGACTGAATGCAGAAAACGATGAGAGTAAAAATGTGAATCCGGAATTCCATTGAATCGATTGCGTGCTGAAACCTTCTGGTAACTCTAGGAAGTGGACGCTGCTGTATATGAGGCAGACAATAATAATTGAGGAGGTTGTATTCAGGATGTTTGTTAATTCGGTTTGTAGCAGTCCCCTGAAAAACGATTCTTCAATAATTCCAATAATCAGTCCAGAAACAATGGCTGAAAATATGGTCATTAATAGTGACAATAATTCGTGCGAATAGAATGGATTCCATGCGCGATAGTCGCAGAGAAGGAAAAACAGACTAATGGGTATTAAGCTTGCGATACCGATCAACCAGGCCTTGATTATTACATTGGTTCTTCCAGTACTCGGAAATCCAAGACTTTCCAGGATGTTGTGATTAAGTGCCTTGCACGTGGGATAAAAAAGTATTACGGCAAATGCCAGAATGCTGCGTGAAACAACAGAATCAAAATCTGCACCAAGCACTCTGTAAACCGGGTAAGCAGCCAGACATCCGAGTAAACAGCTGCCGAAAATATAGGCAATTAGGATTCCTGCGCGTGACATGGGCTGATTATGTTAATAATTGAGCAATTTTCAATTAAAAATCCGTGTGGAGAAAATGCGATTTAGGGGTCGCTGGTTTGTCGTACAGGCATGAACTAACCATAATGAATGAATCAAGTTATACTAGCAAGTTAGCTATTTCAAAACTGACGGGCGAAAGTGGCGGAATTGGTAGACGCGCTGGTTTTAGGTACCAGTGGGGTAACCCGTGAGAGTTCGAGTCTCTCCTTTCGCACCATACGCACGATTTTCCCGTCAGAATTAACTATTAACCAGTTTGACCGATTGTTATTACATGCTTTGATTTGCGAGGATAATTAACACATGCAAGTGTCTGTTGAAGAGACGAGTGTGCTGGGCCGAAAAATGACAGTAATGGTGCCGGCAGATAAGATTGAAAACGAAATTATACAGCGCCTGAATTCGCTTAAAGGCCGCGTAAAAATTGACGGTTTTCGCCCAGGTAAAGTACCTTTGAATGTGGTGCGGCAACGCTACGGCACGCAAGTTCGACAGGAAGTAATGGCGGACGAAATGCAGGCAAGCTACCGAGAGGCTGTATTGCAAGAGAAGCTGCGTCCCGCGATGGGCCCGTCGATTGAACCTACACAGGCTGAGAAAGGTAAAGATTTAACGTTTATTGCAACATTCGATGTCTATCCGGACATCCAGTTATGTGAATTTTCCAAATTGAAAATCGACGTGCCCGTATCTGAAGTTGGTGAGCAAGACATCGATGAAACGCTGGAAAAAATGCGCAAGCAGCGCATCACATGGCAGTCAATTGACGCACCGTCACAAAATGGCCAGCGTATAACGATCGACTTTGTCGGAAAGCTGGACGGTGAAGAATTTGAAGGGGGCAAAGCGAACGACTTTCCATTAGTCTTGGGTGAAGGCGGCATGATCGAAGGATTTGAAGACCAGCTATTGGGGTTAAATGCTGGAGATTCCAAAATCTTTGCCGTTACCTTTCCTAAGGATTACGGCAACGAGAAATTAGCCGGTCAGGAGGCAACCTTTGACATCGAGGTTAAAAAGGTAGAAGAGGGAGTTTTGCCTGAAATGGATGCTGAATTTGTCAAGTCATTTGGTGTCGAAGCCGGTTCGCTAGATGCACTTAAAGACGAAATTCGTAAATCTCTGACAGATCAATTGCAGCAGCAACTTAATGCAAAAACTAAAGATTCGGTTATGCAGTGTCTGGCAGAACAGAATGAAGTTCTGTTACCAGATTCAATGGTGCAACAGGAAATCGCAGCGTTGCGAAAGCAGGCGCAGGAAAACTTTAAAATGGAAAAGGATTCCGAATTGCCAGATTCTCTTTTTGAGGAAGAGGCTAAACGCCGAGTTAAATTGGGTCTGATTATCGGTGAAATTGTAACTGCGCAAAAATTACAGTTGGACACACAACTGGTAGATCAGCGTATAGAACAAATGGCAAGTCAGTATGCAGAATATGATCAGGTCATTCAGTATTACCGTACAAACAATCAGGCGAGGGCAAGTATCGAATCATTGGTTATGGAAGATCAGGTTGTCGAGTGGGTATTAGGCCAAGCCACTCAGAACAAAATACAAGAAAAATTTGCAGACATCGTAAATCGTCAACAGTAGAGTTAATTTCAAACAGAGTGCAGCCGAGATGAAAGAAAAAATGTATCAGGAACCAAGTATGAATTTAGTCCCGATGGTGGTTGAGCAATCCGCTCGAGGAGAGCGGGCATACGATATTTATTCTCGTTTGCTGAAAGAACGCGTGATCTTCGTTGTCGGGCAGGTCGAAGACCACATGGCCAACCTGGTAGTGGCGCAAATCTTGTTCCTGGAATCCGAGAATCCAGACAAGGATATTTCGATCTATATAAATTCTCCAGGAGGGTCGGTGACTGCAGGCATGGCCATTTATGACACGATGCAGTTTACCAAGCCGGATATCAGTACCCTGTGCATAGGCCAGGCCGCGAGCATGGGTGCCTTGCTGTTGACCGGGGGCACCAAAGGAAAAAGATATGCCTTGCCGCATTCTCGCATGATGATTCATCAGCCATTGGGAGGATTTCAGGGCCAGGCATCGGATATCGACATTCATGCCAAGGAAATTCTGAATATTCGTGAAAAACTTAATCAAGTGCTCGCAAATCATACAGGTCAATCAATTGAAACTATCGAAAATGATACCGAGCGTGATAATTTCATGGATAGCGATGAGGCCGTGGAATACGGCTTGATTGATAAAGTACTTATAGCACGTGGGGCTGAATAGCCTTGAGAATTGTGTAAATTGGTGATATAACCCATTGAATAGTTAGGGAATATATTTTTGACCGCACATTGTCGTAAAAAACTGTTTTCTGGGAGTAGATTCGCTTTTTCCAAGCCTAAATGTCGCATAAAATAGCTATTATTTACGGACAACAGACTCTAAGCAGGAATTTTATATGAGCAGTGATAGTTCAGGAAAAGACACAGAAAACGGAAAACTTCTTTACTGTTCGTTTTGTGGCAAGAGTCAGCACGAAGTACGCAAGCTGATCGCGGGTCCTTCAGTATTTATTTGCGATGAATGTGTTGAGTTGTGTAACGACATCATTCGGGAGGAAATGCAGGACCAATCTCCCAGCAGCGGTAACAAGCTCCCCAAGCCAAAAGAAATTAATAATATCCTTGATGAATATGTGATCGGCCAGGAAAATGCCAAAAAGGTATTATCCGTCGCCGTTTACAATCACTACAAGCGCTTAGAGGCGCGCAGCGCATCTAAAGATGCTGTTGAGCTGGCCAAAAGTAACATCCTGCTGGTAGGACCAACCGGGTCCGGTAAGACCTTATTGGCTGAAACGCTTGCACGCTTATTGAACGTCCCATTCACTATTGCTGATGCAACTACATTAACAGAAGCCGGTTATGTAGGCGAAGACGTCGAGAATATTATTCAGAAACTGCTGCAGAAATGTGACTACGATGTTGAAAAGGCCCAAACAGGGATCGTCTATATTGACGAAATCGACAAGATTTCGCGCAAATCAGATAACCCTTCAATCACTCGCGATGTATCAGGCGAAGGGGTGCAGCAGGCATTACTAAAATTAATCGAAGGTACCGTTGCTTCCGTTCCCCCTCAAGGTGGACGTAAACATCCCCAACAAGAATTTTTGCAAGTTGATACCGGCAACATTTTATTCATTTGTGGTGGAGCATTTGCCGGTCTGGATAAGGTTATTCTGGATCGCACCGAAAAAACCGGAATTGGATTTTCTGCCGAGGTAAGAGGTAAGGATAATGAATCCGCAGTAGGAGAAATATTGCGGAACGTCGAACCGGAAGATTTAATTCGCTATGGGTTGATTCCTGAGTTTGTAGGGCGTCTGCCAGTCGTTGCGACATTGGAAGAACTTGACGAGGACGCATTGGTACGAATTCTCACAGAGCCCAAGAATGCTTTGACGAAGCAGTATGGGCGCCTGTTTGAGATGGAGAATGCCGAAATTGAGTTTCGGCCTAATGCGCTTCATGCCGTTGCCAAGAAAGCAATGGAGCGAAAGACTGGTGCTCGTGGTCTGCGCACCATTCTGGAAAATGTTTTATTAGATACCATGTACGACTTGCCTTCGACCGAAGGTGTGTCTAAGGTGGTCGTGGATGAAGCCGTAATCAACGGCGACGCCAAGCCCTATCTCATGTACGAAAGCGCGGATTATGAGAAAGCCGCTGCTGAAGAGTAGTCGGTGCTTCCGGTAATAATCTGTCTGCCCTTGAATTTCTAGACGGGCATCCCAATATTTGTCAGGTCACTGTAACTTTAATTACTAATGCGTATAAGCCCTAAAGGAGCTTAAATGACCGATCAAGAAGAAAATAAATCTGTGGATACCTCTGACGTCGTAAAAAGTGTTCCTGTGCTTCCCCTGCGCGATGTGGTGGTTTACCCCAATATGGTTATTCCATTATTTGTTGGTCGGGAAAAATCCATTCAAGCACTCGATGCTGCAATGGCAAATAATAAGCAAATACTGCTGGTAGCTCAAAAAAGCGCAGAATTGGATGATCCGTCAATCGAAGACATCCATGATGTTGGAACCTTGTCTTCAATATTGCAGTTGCTCAAGTTGCCAGATGGAACAATTAAAGTGCTGGTTGAAGGGGCGGAGCGCGCAAAAGTGGTTCGCTATGAAGATGAAGCGGATTTCTTTACGGCAGATATTTCTGTGCTTGCAAGTGCTGATGAAATTGACGAGAAGAAATTGGAAGTCCTTTCGCGTTCAATTATCAATTTATTTGAGCAGTACGTTAAATTAAATAAAAAAGTTCCTCCGGAAGTTCTGACATCTCTTGCTGGAATTGATGAGGCTGGCCGGCTTGCGGACACAATTGCAGCTCATATGTCTCTTAAGCTTGAAGAGAAACAAAGCGTGTTGGAAATTGTTTCTACCCACCAGCGTCTAGAGCATTTAATGAACCTGATTGAGGCCGAACTCGATGTTCTGCAGATAGAAAAGCGGATACGCGGACGTGTTAAGCAGCAAATGGAAAAGAGCCAGCGTGAGTATTATCTGAATGAGCAAATGAAAGCAATTCAGAAAGAGTTGGGTGAGATGGAAGATGCTCCCAACGAGCTGGAAGAGTTGGCGAGAAAAATTGAAGAGGCGGGTATGCCCGCTGAAGCCAAGGAAAAGGCGACATCTGAGTTAAACAAACTTAAATTAATGTCACCCATGTCTGCTGAGGCAACTGTTGTACGTAATTACGTCGATTGGCTGGTCAGTGTGCCATGGAAAAAGCGCAGTAAAATTAATCGCAATTTGGCGCGTGCGGAACAAATTCTGGAAGAAGATCATTATGGGCTGGAAAAAGTCAAAGAGCGTATTTTGGAATACCTTGCTGTACAGCAGCGTGTTAGAAAATTAAAAGGCCCAATTTTATGTCTGGTGGGTCCTCCTGGTGTGGGTAAAACTTCATTGGGAAAATCTATTGCACGTGCAACGGGTAGGAAATTTACTCGAATGTCATTGGGTGGTGTACGGGACGAAGCAGAGATTCGTGGGCATCGCCGAACGTACATAGGCTCTCTACCTGGGAAAATCGTACAAAACCTTTCCAAGGTGAGTGTTCGAAACCCACTGTTTTTACTCGACGAAATCGACAAAATGGCAATGGATTTTCGTGGTGACCCGGCATCTGCGATGCTAGAAGTTTTGGATCCGGAGCAGAATCATACCTTTGCTGATCATTACCTCGAAGTAGATTTTGATTTATCAGACGTCATGTTTGTAGCGACCTCGAACAGTATGAATATCCCAGGTCCACTTCTGGACCGTATGGAAGTCATTCGAATTCCGGGTTATACGGAAGATGAGAAGTTGAATATTGCTATGCGGTATTTAATACCTAAACAAATCAAATCTAATGGTCTTAAAGAAGGCGAGATTAGTATCAGTGAAGATATGGTTCGGGATGTCATTCGTTATTACACGCGTGAGGCTGGTGTGCGTAATCTTGAAAGAGAGATTTCCAAGGTTTGTCGTAAAGTTGTGAAGTCAATTGTTCTCGGTGAGAAAAAGAGCAAACTCGATATTACTTCCGAAACACTTGAGAAATATTTGGGCGTACGAAAATATCGCTATGGATTGGCTGAGGAAAATGATCAAACCGGTCAGGTTACCGGGTTGGCGTGGACTGAAGTAGGCGGAGAATTGCTGAGTATTGAGGCAGAAGTTGTTCCTGGTAAAGGCAAAATGATGCCAACCGGCAATCTTGAGGACGTCATGAAAGAATCAATTCAGGTAGCTCAAACCGTAGTACGTAGTCGAGCGAAAATATTAGGTATAAGCCCTGATTTTTACGAGAAAGTTGATATTCATATTCACGTGCCGGAAGGAGCCGTCAAGAAGGATGGGCCAAGCGCGGGAATTGGCATGACAACTGCGTTGGTGTCAGCATTAACGGACATTCCAGTTCGCTCGAATGTGGCCATGACAGGTGAAATTACGTTGCGTGGCGAAGTGCTGCCGATTGGTGGTTTAAAGGAAAAACTTTTAGCGGCACGGCGTGGCGGAATCAAGACCGTAATTATTCCTAATGAAAATGAGAAGGACCTCACAGAAATACCAGAAAACATTAAGCAGGAACTTGAAATAAAGCCGGTTCAGTGGATTGATGAAGTGCTAGAAATTGCATTAAAAGAGGCACCTACTCCATTGGAAGACAGCGGAAACGTTGGTAAATTAAAAAAGAGAGTGTCGTCAGGACGAGGAAAAAAAGAAGAAGTACGCCACCATTAACGTTTATTGACATTATTAATCTCTAGCTGTTATAAAATCTCCACGCATCAAAGATTGATCGAGGACGACTGAATATATAGTTCGTCCTCGTCTTCCAGTTTGCAATTAACTTACGACAGTAATAAATTCATTTTGCCAACATTCTTTGCATGTAATTAAATACCTATTAACTACTTCTAACAAATTTATCCAGGGGAATACTGTTCAATGAATAAAACAGAGTTAACTGAAGCAGTAGCGGGCGCGACGGACCTGCCAAAGGCATCAGCAGGAAGGGCCGTTGACGCTGTAATCGACGCGATTACGAATACCCTAAAATCAGGAGACCAGGTGTCAGTTACAGGATTCGGAACATTCTTGGTCCGGGAGCGGGGCGCCCGCACGGGACGAAATCCGAGAACTGGCGAGGTCATGGAAATTAAGGCATCAAAGGTGCCGAGTTTCAAAGCTGGAAAAGCACTCAAGGATGCCGTAAACTAGCGCGCCTTTTGCATGGGTGCTTAGCTCAGCTGGTAGAGCATCGCCCTTACAAGGCGAGGGTCGGGGGTTCGATCCCCTCAGCACCCACCACGCAGTTGTAATCAGGACAAGGAGTGGTAGTTCAGCTGGTTAGAATACCGGCCTGTCACGCCGGGGGTCGCGGGTTCGAATCCCGTCCACTCCGCCATTTTTTACTTCACAGGGGGGAAGATTTAAACTTCCCTCCTGCTGTATAATTCTCGGCTTTGTTTATCTTATGATCACCCTATAGTTGAGTTTTAGTCATGTTAATGCAAATTCGTGAGCGAGCGAGTGGAATTGTTGCTTACATAATTGTTATTTTAATCGCCATCCCCTTCGCTTTTTGGGGTATTCAGGAATATTTCAGCGGCCCGGCAGATCAAAATGTCGCTGTCGTGGACGGAAATGAAATCAAAAAACGAGTATTCGATAATCAGGTTCAGGAGCAAAAGCGTTATTTGAAGTCATTGCTAGGAAATTCATATAACGCACTTTATGAAGATGAGTTGCAGCTAAAAAAGAGTGTGTTGGACAATCTAATTCAAACCACATTACTCAATGAAGAAACGCGCGATGCAGGATACAGAATTAGTAATGCACAGCTTTTTCAGCGCATAAAGTCTGCACCACAATTTCAAAGTAAAGGGCGATTTGATCAAAATCGTTATGAGCAGTTTTTGGCGACGCAGCAGCGTAACAAAATTGAGTTTGAAGAACAGTTACGACAGGAAGAACGTGTTAATCAGTATCGAGGTAGCGTTGTCTTTTCCGGGTTTTTACCAAGTGAAGATAAAACAAAATTCGCTGCACTTAAAAGTCAAAAGCGAGACTTTGATTATTTTATTGTCGAAGCAGATGTTGATGATTTGAAGATTTCTGAAGAAGACATTACCAATTACTATAATAATAATACACAAACGTTTAAAACTCCTGCGAGGGTGAAGTTGGAGTACATTGAGATTGACCAGGACGAAATAGCTGGATCTCTCGAGTTTGGCAAAGAAGAACTATTAGCTAGATACGAGGAAGAGCCTGATCGATATCGAAGTGCAGAATTACGTAGTGCCAGGCATATTCTGTTTAAATTGGATGAGAATGCTGCTGAAGAGCAGGTGGAAGAGATTTTTGCGCGGGCAAACGAAGCATTGGATCGAATCAATAAGGGCGAGGATTTTGCGGCAATAGCAAGGGAAATTTCAGAGGATACGGTATCTTCTTCTAATGGTGGTGCTTTGGGGTTTCTCAGTAGAACCGATATTGATAATCCAGCATTCATCAGTAAATTGTTCGCCATGAAAAATGGGCAAATCAGCGAGCCGATTAAAACTAAGCTGGGTGTTCAGATTGTTAAGTTGGAGGCTATTATGCCTTCAGAGCTTAAGCCATTTGCGGAGGTCAAATCGCAGATAGAAAACGAACTGAAGTCGCAATCTGCTGAAAAGGAATTTGTAAAGCGTGCTGAGCGCTTGCAGGAATTGAGTTATGAAAACGAAGATTCCCTGGACGTCGTGTCTGAAGATCTGGGCGTAGCTGTACATACCTCAGATTGGATTTCTTCTGCCGGCGGTACAGGAATTGGTGAGCACGCAAAAGTCATCTCGGCCGCATTTTCCGATGATGTGCTGGAACAGAAATTTAATAGCGAATTGCTGGAATTGACAGATGGGCGTGTGGCGGTTGTGCGTGTGCTAGAGTACGAAGAGGCGACAACGCGTCCGTTAGAGGATGTTTCTGAATCAATCAAAACAATTTTGTCTCAGAAGCACAAGATTGAATCGTCATTAGCGTTAGGTAAAAAGTTGGTTTCAGATCTCCAGTCAAATCCAGCTAATATTGCCGAGGTCGCGAAAGATAATAATTCTTCACTGCAATCACCCGGAGCATTATCGCGTGACGATGATTCTGCGCCGAGAGAGATTCTAGCGCACACTTTCAAGATGCCCATAGCCGAAAATGAGCAGCCAGTCTTGGATGGCTTCCAGTTGCGTGATGGAAGATATGCGATTGTGCGTCTTAATCGTATTGAAGAAGTAAAGGAATCCGGTGAAAACCTCAAAGCAGAGGATTGGGTTTCAGAGCAGGGGAAGTATGGGCGCAGGGAATTGACAGCAATGATGCAGGCATTAAAAGAACTTAGAGATGTTGAAGTTTTCCCAGAGCAGTTATAAGCAGCATAAAATAGCATGAAGCTGCATTGGCAGATTTTAATTGCTTTATTATTTGCCATCATTGTTGGTTCGGCCTCATCGTCAATTCGTACTAATTTAGGCCTGGATTTATATCCTTATTTTGAGTTTTTCGGGGCATTATTTCTCAATGCGCTGAAAATGATCATTGTGCCCCTGATCGTGTCTTCAATCATTGTGGGTATCGCAAGCATCGATCAGGATAGTTCATTTGCACGGATGGGCGGCAAAACACTTCTTTATTATATTGTTACCAGCACATTGGCAATTCTCACTGGTCTTATACTGGTTACGTGGTTGCAACCCGGTTTGATTGATGGGCAGCCCGCCAAATCTGTTCTTGATTTACATGCAGATACTGCTTCAGTAACTGCTAGCATGCGTGAAGCAAGTTCAGCAGATATCTCAAGTATATTTTTGCGCATGATTCCTGCTAACGTTGTTGGTGCGGCCGCGCAAGGGCAAATGCTTGGGCTAATATTTTTTAGCCTGTTGTTTGGTTATTTCATCACGCAGCTTCGTGAGCAACTGCGACAGTCGCTTCTAATATTTTTTGAGGCCGTATTTGAAATAATGATGAAGATTACGGACCTGATTTTGCGATTTGCTCCTATAGGTGTATTTGCGCTGGTGGCAAAAATTGTTTCGACGTCCGGTTTGGAAGTATTTGTTCCTCTTGCCAAGTTTTTCTTTGTGGTGTTGATTGCACTTGCATTACATATGTTTTTGACCATGCCCGTTATTTTGAAAATGATCGGCAGAGTCAAACCCATCAGGCATTTTCAGGCGATGTTTCCTGCATTGCTGACAGCGTTTTCTACCAGCTCGTCTTCTGCAACTTTGCCTGTGACAATGGATTGTGTAGAAGACCGGGCAGGAGTGTCAAACAAAACCTCGAGTTTTGTATTGCCACTGGGTGCAACAATTAATATGGACGGAACTGCCCTTTATGAATGTGTGGCCGCGTTGTTTATTGCGCAAGCATACGGTTTGCAAATAGGGTTTGTTGAACAGTTTACAGTGGTGGTGCTGGCACTGACGACCTCCATTGGGGTGGCAGGAATACCGGCAGCCAGTCTGGTGGCGATCACAATAATTCTTGGGGTGATGGGGCTGCCGGCAGAAGGCATTGGCTTGATACTCGCCGTAGATCGTGTTCTGGATATGTGTCGTACTGCAGTCAATGTATTTGGCGACTCCTGCGGTGCGGTTGTGATCGCCCGTTCTGAGGGCGAATCCACTAAACTTGTTTGATGGATTCTAGTATCCGGTCATGCCGACGATATTGTAACCAGCATCCACATAAGTGATTTCACCTGTAATTCCGCTGGCCAAATCTGAACACAGGAAAGCAGCTGCGTTGCCGACTTCTTCGATACTGACATTTTTTCGTAACGGGGCATTTTTCTGGACATGATCCAGCATTTTTCTGAAATCACCAATTCCTGCAGCCGCGAGGGTTCGTATTGGACCAGCAGAGATGCCATTTACACGGATTTCTTCCGGCCCAAGTGAATAGGCCATATAACGAATATTCGCTTCCAGGCTGGCTTTTGCGAGACCCATCACATTGTAGTTTGGCATCGCCTTGGCAGCGCCCAGGTAGGATAAGGATAGTATTGCGCTGGAATGATCCTTTAACATTGGCCGGGCAGCCTTGGCTAATGCAGTTAAACTATAACTGCTGATTTCATGTGCCTGCTGAGATCCTTCCCGGGTAGTATTGTCGACAAAATCTCCTTCAAGTTCTTCTTTCGGTGCAAATGCCACTGAATGAACAAGAATATCGAATGTTGGCCAGGAATCACCCAGCAGCCGAAATAATTCTGTAATGTTTTGGTCATCGGATACATCGCAAGGAAGTACAATTTCACTGTTGCATTCCTTTGCCAGTTTCGCCACACGGGACTGCAATCGGTCATTTTGATAGGTAAAAGCGAGTTCTGCCCCTTGTTTGTGCATCGCATGTGCAATCCCCCAGGCAATGGAGCGGTTGCTTGCTACGCCGACAATTAATGCCTTTTTATTATCCAGAAAGCCCATAGTTTCTCCCGCACCCGGTAAAATGGTTCACTTGTTTCATCACTAGTCGTTATACTGTGCAAAGCGAAGATTTCTCACTGAACGCATAATTATACATTGTCCTACGGATCGATGGCAGCACGCTTGGATTTACAGAAATTAATTGTTGGTGGCTTATGTGCAGTATTGTTATTTGCTTGTGAATCAAGCGAATGGAATAACCCCTATCGTGCGGTAGACCGTCACGAGTCTATAATCTATACGTCATTCAGTGAGAGGCCAAAAGAGCTTGATCCGGTAAAATCCTATAATGCTGCCGAGTATGAATTTATTGCTCAAATCTATGAACCACCGCTACAGTATCATTATTTAAAAAGGCCTTATGAACTTGTGCCGTTAGCCGCGGTGCAAATGCCCACCAAAATATTTTTGGACAAGTCTGGAAATCCATTGCCTGACAATGCTTCGGTTTCTGATATTAAATTTACTGACTATATTATTGAAATTCAGCCAGGTATTCGATATCAACCACATCCTGCCTTTGCAGTTAGAGAAAACGGAGAATTCTTATACCATGAGCTGATGCCGGCAGACTTCACAGGAATCCGCCGTCTTTCTGACTTTTCGAATCAAGCGACTCGCGAATTAAAGGCCAGTGACTATGTGTATCAAATTAAACGATTAGCGCACCCGGATTTACACTCTCCATTGGCCGGATTACTGGGCAATTACATTCTAGGTTTTGCAGAGTATCGAGATGCTGTTCTTGAAGGGCTGGAGGAATTGAAAGATAACTGGCTTGATCTGCGTCAGTATCCAATGCAAGGGGTTGTGGCTTTGGGTGATTATCGATACAAGATTCGGGTTAAAGGAGTCTATCCTCAATTCATCTATTGGCTGAGCATGCCATTTTTCTCTCCGATACCCTGGGAGGCCGACAAGTTTTACTCGCAACCCGGATTAAAGAAACGCAACATTTCTTTTGACTGGTATCCGATTGGTACCGGTCCATATATGTTGACCGAAAATAATCCTAATCTTCGTATGGTGTTGGAAAAGAATCCAAATTTTCATGGTGAAGCATATCCTGCTGAAGGAGATCAGGAGGATTACGATAGTGGCATTCTCGATGACGCAGGTAAGCCCTTGCCGTTTGTGGATCGAATCGTATTTAGTCTGGAAAAAGAGAGCATTCCATACTGGAATAAATTTCTGCAGGGATATTACGACACATCGGGAATTAATTCTGACAGCTTTGATCAGTCGGTAGAACTAACTTCGCAAGGAGACTTTGGTCTTACTGATGAAATGAAGCAGCGTGGTATACGCCTGGCTTCCGCAGTTGCAACCAGTCTGTACTATCTTGGTTTTAATATGCGGGATTCTGTCGTAGGCGGGCTTACTGAGCGAAGTCGGTTGCTGCGTAGAGCGATTACCATCGCAGTAGATTATGATGAATTTATCACTATTTTTCGTAATGGACGTGGTCTGCCGGCTCAGGGCCCAATTCCGCCTGGCATTTTTGGCTACGAAGAACAAGAGCCTGGTATTAACCCATATGTATATAACTGGATAAATGGGCGACCAGTACGCAAGAGCATAGAGGATGCAAAAAAGTTGATGCGACAGGCTCGTTATGCAAATGGAATCGATCAAGACACGGGCAAGCCACTGATTCTTTATTTTGACACAGTGAGTAGAGGGGCGGATACAAAAGCACTACTCAATTGGATGGTCAAGCAATTTGCAAAAATTGATATTCAGTTAGTCATTCGAGGAACAGATGCGAACCGATTTTTTGATAAGTTGGATCAAGGCACATTTCAAATTTACCAGTTAGGATGGAATGCAGATTATCCTGACCCTGAAAACTTCTTTTTCTTGTTGTATGGGCCCAATTCAATGATGATTTCTAAGGGCCAAAATTACAGTAATTACGAAAATCCAGAGTTTGACGCATTGTTTGATCAAATGAAGTCTATGGAAAATAGTGCAGAAAGACTAAAAATCATTCGTCGAATGAATGAAATAGTCAGAGCAGATGCTCCATGGGTATGGGCATTCTATCCAAAATCTTATTCACTTTTTCATAGCTGGTATAAAAACGTAAAGCCAAACCTGATGGCAAATAATACGTTTAAATACAAAAAGGTAGATCCCGTTCGACGCTCTGAAGTGTGGAAAAAATGGAATCCTCCAGTACTCTGGCCTATCTATCTTGCTATTGTCACTTTGATTTTGACGTTGATTCCAGCAGTTAGAGGGTATTACCAGCGCGAAAGGGCGAAAGCGCTATGATTGCGTACATTATTCGTAGAGTTTTATATGCCTTTCCGTTGTTAATAGGAATTAATGTCATCACATTTGTGTTGTTCTTTGTGGTCAACTCACCCGATGATATGGCGCAAATGCAGCTGGGGCAGAAGCATATTACGCCGCAGCAAATAGAAGACTGGAAGCGTGAACGAGGTTATCACTTGCCGCTTTTTTATAATGCGGATCGGTCGGGTCGTAATCATTTTACCGACACCATTTTCTTTCAAAAATCGGTTAAGTTATTCGTATTTGATTTCGGGAGTTCCGACAGTGGTCGTGATATTGGTTACGATATTAGTAATCGCATGTGGCCCAGTTTGGCGATTGCAGTGCCCCATCTTATTGTGGGTTTGTTGGTTACGATTACATTTGCGTTAATTATCGCTTTTTTCAGGGCCACTTATATAGATTATTGGGCTGTGATTATTTGTGTGGGTTTAATGTCAATTTCCACATTGTTTTACATTATCGGTGGTCAATTCATTATCGGAAAGTTGTTACGAGTAGTGCCAATATCTGGGTACGACACAGGTTTATATGCTTTTAAATTTCTTATTTTGCCGGTTGTAATTGGTATTATCAGTGGAATTGGTTCTGGTGCTCGTTGGTATAGAACAATATTCCTGGAAGAAATCAATAAGGACTACGTGCGTACGGCGCGATCAAAAGGTGTATCAGAGCAGATGGTATTGTTTAGACATGTGTTAAGAAATGCGTTGATTCCAATTCTTACCGGTATTGTGGTTGTGTTGCCGCTGCTGTTTATGGGTAGTTTGTTAACCGAGAACTTTTTTGGAATACCCGGTTTGGGCAGTTACACCATTGACGCTATTAATCGGCAGGATTTTGCTATAGTGCGATCCATGGTTTTTCTGGGTTCGGTTTTGTACATTATTGGATTGCTGTTAACTGATATATCCTACACCCTGGTCGACCCGCGGATTCGGTTGAGTTAAATATCATGCCATTTCAGCCTGTATTTCTAATTACCGATATTTTGTTTTTTGGCCTCACCGCGGTAGTAATCATTTTTGTGATTATGGCAAGGAGCCGGCCTCATTTAAGAAGACCATGGTCAAAAGTGATGACCCGCACTACAGGTGCTGTGTCGATAGTAATACTATTGACTTACTATTCAGTTGCATTGCTGGATTCTATTCATTTTCACCCTAAACTAAAGCAAGCGACAGAATCACAGTATCAATTTTCCAGTGAAATACTGAGTGTGCTCGATATTTTAATGACGCCTATGCGCACCAGAGTTGAGAAAACATTTTCTTCGCCGCTTGCCACGCATTTGTTTTCAAAAGAGATGGTTCAGTATGAAGACGGCAGTATTAAGCATCTCTATCCGCGACTGACCTACGGAGGCCGTCATCTGGAAGACCCGAGCAAGGATCGTCTTTCTGATATTCTTGCGCTTGGTTTGAAGGGCCTGCTGAATTTTTTACTGATATGGGGCGTGGTGTGGGCATTTCTGATTATTTTGTTGGCAAAAAAATGGAAATTGCCACTCAGTGAATCAGTTAACAAAATATTAACAGGTAATACCAGGATACCGCTGAGGGCGATAGCGGTTACTACCGCAATCATCGTAATGCTGGTGTGCGTTGCGATGGCGATTGGCTCAAGCTATCATTTATTTGGTACTGATAAGGTTGGGCAGGATGTTTTTTATCAATCAATAAAAAGTATTCGAACGGGCATTTTAATTGGAGCATTAACGACACTCGTACTTTTGCCGGTCGCAGTTACTCTAGGTGCTCTGGCGGGATTTTTCCGTGGATGGGTGGATGATGTAATTCAATATCTTTACACCACGTTGAATTCCATTCCCCATGTTTTACTCATTGCAGCAGCGGTACTGCTATTGCAAGTATATATGAGTAATAACGCCAGTGACTTCGAAAGTCTTACAGAGCGAGCAGATTTGCGACTGCTGTTTCTATGTTTGATTTTGGGAATTACCAGCTGGACTGGCTTATGTCGCCTGTTGCGCGCGGAGACGTTTAAACTGCGTGAGATGGAATATATACAGGCTGCAAATGCTTTTGGTGTCACCCGATTAAAGATTCTGTCTAGGCATATCATGCCAAATTTCATGCATATAGTACTGATAAGTGTTGCTCTGGACTTTAGCGGGCTGGTATTGGCGGAAGCGGTTCTTTCTTACATTAATATAGGTGTAGACCCAGCCATGAATAGTTGGGGCAATATGATAAACCAGGCGCGACTGGAAATGGCGCGTGATCCAGCAGTGTGGTGGTCTTTAACAGCGGCATTTATTTTTATGTTTACACTTGTTTTGTTTGCAAACATGTTTGCAGATGTCGTACGAGATGCGCTTGATCCAAGAATTACAGGTTCTGAATAATTGCCCATGTCGTTGTTAAAAGTTAATAATTTGCATACAGAGATAAGGCTTGCAACTCGCACGATTTCAGCAGTTAAAAATGTGTCGTTCGAAGTGGCGCGAGGGGAAACGTTTGCATTGGTGGGGGAATCCGGTTCGGGCAAATCAATTACAGCTTTATCCATTGCGCGTTTGTTGCCGGATGCGGGAAAAATTGCGCAGGGTGAAATATTTCTTGAGGGAAAAAATTTGCTCGAGATTAGTGAGCAAGAAATGCGCCGGGTTCGAGGTAGAAAAATTGCGATGATATTCCAGGAGCCAATGACTTCGCTTAACCCGGTAGTAAAAATTGGTGACCAAATTATTGAGTGTTTGCTGCAACACGAGGATATTAGTAGAAAAACCGCTTTGGGTCGCTGTAGTGAATTGCTGCATGCAGTTGGCTTACCAAATCCGAAGCGGAATATGAATGAATACCCGCATCAATTGTCTGGCGGTATGCGCCAGAGAATCATGATTGCTATTGCACTTTCAGCAAGTCCGGACCTGCTGATTGCAGATGAGCCTACAACGGCGTTAGACGTAACGATTCAAGCTCAGGTATTAGAGCTTCTACATGACTTGCAGCAGGAATTAAAGATGGGAATGCTATTTATTACTCATGACCTGGGTCTTGTTCAGCAGATTGCGGACCGGGTGGCTGTGATGCGTTATGGCGAGATTGTTGAAAGTGCCGCTGCCGATAAATTTATTGCCAGTCCTCAGCATGAATATAGTCAGCAATTGCTAAATGCTGTGCCAAGTATCGATAAGCGCGGCACAAGACTATCCGATTCTGGCGCAGAAATAGTATCTAAGGCGACTGCGCAATACGGAGTTAATTCACTTGAGAAAAGACCTGTATTGGATGTTAAACAGCTACGAGTGTATTTCCCCATTCGAAAAGGAATTTTCAAGAGAGTAGTAGGCCATGTTAAAGCAGTAAAGGATGTTTCGCTTCAACTTTATCCTGGCAGGACGTTGGCGCTGGTCGGTGAGTCTGGGTGTGGCAAAACAACGGTAGGTAAAAGTATTTTGCGCTTACTCGATATCACCGCTGGTGAAATTCAGTTTAATGACCAGAACTTGCTGCAACTTGAGGGTGAAGCGTTGCGGGCAAAACGGCGTGAATTGCAGATAGTTTTTCAGGATCCTTATTCATCTCTTAATCCTAGAATGTTGATTGGAGATATCATTGAAGAGGGAATGGTTGCGCTGGGTATTGAAATAGATGCTGTTAGGCGTCGCGCGCGGGTGGTTGAGCTGCTTGACCAGGTAGGTTTACCCAAAGATTCTATTCTCCGCTACCCGCATGAATTCTCTGGTGGACAGCGGCAACGAATCTGTATTGCGAGAGCGTTAGCGGTGAATCCCAGGGTGATCGTATGCGATGAGCCCACCAGTGCGCTAGATGTATCTGTTCAGGCGCAAGTACTTAATTTGTTGATCGATTTACAGGTAGAGCTCGATATGAGTTATCTGTTTATTACTCATAATATGTCGGTAGTCAGTTATTTGGCTGATGACGTTGCTGTAATGTATCAGGGAGCGATCGTAGAGCAGGGTGAGGCCGTGCAAGTGCTGCAAAACGCACAGCATGAATACACTCGCAAGTTGCTTTCAGCCGTGCCGGAACTACATCTGTACTAGAGTTTATTCAGTGTAAAACTCGAGTTTTACGCCAGAGACCTCAATGATGTCATGATCTTCAAGACGAGATGCTTTCTCTTTAAGTGGCTCTCCATTTAATTGAGTTGAGAAGCCTTCTTTACCCTGAACGTGAATAAGAAAATAACCACTCGAACGTTTGGTTACGCCTGCCACTGCTTGTTTTGGTGAACCAAATGTGGTGAGAGATTTCTTCAGATCTAATACCAGACCAGCATTCTTTCCGTTTAATACCTGTAGTTTACCCATGAGTCTGGCGGAGTCGTCAGTGCTGGGTACGGATGGTTTTGCTTCCGGAGTCGGGGCTGGTTTGGGTTTCATTTCAACCGCCGCGGGAGCCGCAGGTTCTGCTTGCTTGGTGTTAGGCTCAACAACAGTGTTTTCTTTGCGTAATCCTTTGGCTTGTTGCAGGCTGGTATCGCTAGGTGTTAATACAATGGTTTTTTCAAGGACATCGCTTTCATCATTCTGTTTTAGTTCGCCATTACCGTTGACATAACGAAGTCGATGGTTGCCGATATCAATCATATCGCCATCTTCGAGCGCATGTTTTTTGACGAGGCGCGCGTTCACATACGTTCCATTTGTACTGTTAAGATCTTCTAGAAAGGAGCTGTCCAGCACAGTAATTATCTGTGTGTGATATCCGCTAATCGCAAGATTATTCAGGCAGATATCATTGTCGGCTTTACGTCCGATCGTTACTTTTTCTTTTTCTATTGGAAACTCACCCAGGAGTTTGTCATCAATGGTGACTACTATATGCGACATAATTTTCTATCGTCCAAAAATCTTTTTAAATTTACTGTTCCAACTTTTCTTAGCAGGGAAGCCTCGAGATGGTCTCGCTAGCAGTACCGAGACGTTGTCACGACCTCCATTTTTGTTGGCGCACTCAACAAGATTCTCCGCTAATTTATCGAGATTATCACGGAACTCACTCACAATTTGAGAAATTTCCTGATCATCGACCATGTCTGTCAGACCGTCGGAACAGAGCAAATATATATCCCCAGGCATGGCAAGGTCTTCTCGTATATCGACTGCGGTTGTAGGCTGAATACCTAATGCGCGAGTGACCAAATTTCGATTTAATGAAGCGTCGGCTTCTTCCTGTGTGTAGTAACCACGGTCTACCAGTTCTTGTAAAAAAGTGTGGTCTACAGTGACTTGCTCAAGTTTCGAATCACGGAATCGATACATGCGCGAATCACCCACGTGTGCGACTGTAACCTGATTGTTATAGAAAACGGCCATAACCAATGTGGTTCCCATTCCCCGGCATTCAGTGTCTTGCAGACCTTTCTGATAAATCTTTTCATTGGCTGAAATGATGGATTCCCGGACCGCAAGGCTTTCGAATGTATAACCAGTATTGGGATCATGCTCGCCAGGATTGAGTTGGGGAATGCGTTCCTCCAATTCGGAGGTTACTGTAGATATCGCTAGCTCGCTTGCGACTTCGCCGCTTTTATATCCTCCCATTCCGTCTGCCAGTGCGACCAAGCCTATTTCCAGGTTTTCACCCATGTAGTCTTCATTATGGGAACGCACCTTTCCTGTGTGGGTGCGACCGGCGACTGACAATATACCTTTTAAATTCATTCTAATTTGATTGTTGGCCTACGGAAGGAGACCAATACATTCCCTCAATTCATCAGCGAGATCCTGAGCAGTGGAATGCCTCTGTCTGGAGTTTTTTGACAAAGCGGTATTCACGATCTCAACTAACTTTGGATGAAGGTCAGGTCTAATTTGCTGAATGTTCCGGTGTGGCTCATTGGTGATCGCTCGCATTAGCTCTGCCATGGAATTTCCGGAAAATGGAGGGGCTCCGGTTAATAATCTAAATAAGGTAGCACCCAGAGAAAATATGTCGGATCGGGCATCCAATTCCAAGCCGCCGAGCTGTTCCGGAGACATGTAAAATGGTGTTCCTAAAAAGGAACCGGTAAGAGTCTGGGTAGAGTTGGCGATATGTGCGATACCAAAGTCACCAAGTTTAGCCACGTTAGAGTTCCTGTCAAACAAAATATTCGCAGGTTTTACGTCACGATGGATAATGCCTTTATTGTGCGCATAGTGCAATGCGTCTGCACACTGGGCCATTAAATCCAGAACGATGGGTATGGGTAATATTGTAGCCGGGTCACTATATTCACGTAATGATTTACCATGTATGTACTCCATCGCGATGTATGCCACATGTGCCGCCTGTCCAGAGTCAACGATACGAATAATGTTCTTGTGTTGGAGTGACGCTGCTGTTTCCGCTTCGCGTGTAAAGCGGGCAAATAGTTCGCTCTCCAGCTCGTTCTTCTCATCATAGTTAATCTCGAGAATTTTAATAGCGACAAGACTTTCAGCATTATCAAAATCTTTGGCAAGAAATACTGAGCTGCCCGATCCTTTGCCCAGACATTTGACGATATCGAACCGATCGTTAAACAGCGTATTTGATTTTTCATTTCTACGCTGAGTCAGCTTTTCAGTCTTGAACGTCTGTATATGATGCTTGGCTTTTACATTGTCAGGTTGTAATTTAAGGATGTGCTCGAATACTTCGTGTGTTTTTTCTTTCTCTCCAATAATTTCGTAATCAGCTGCAAGGTTGGAGAGCAGACTAATCAATTTTTGATCTGTATTGCATTGCTTGAATAACGCGAATGCTGCGTCCAGTTTTCCAAGCCCCTGAAAGTTTAAGGCCAGACGAACAGATTCATAATTTTTGTCAATTTCAGGAACGTCAGGCTCTGCTTCCGCAGAGTCATTGAATGCCGTGCGAAATATCAGAAATGCGCTTAATACAATTGCCAATGAAATATAGATTATATGTGTTCCGCCGTAATAATCAGTGGAGGCAACAATAGCGATAAAGACCGCTTCCACAAATAGAAGTAGAAAAATGATGAATCGGAAATTGTGGCTAATGATCGCCATACCGTGGAATGTCTGTTTATTTTATTCGCTGATGAATGGCAAAGTAAAAGGGCAAGTTATTTTTGTAACTGTAAGAATACTATACTGATTTACCTTATATCTAATGTCGAATCCATAGTGGACGACAAAACTGAATGTTTAGTCGACGTGTAAATCCCTTTTTGTGACATCTTCCACAAATTTTTGTCACACTGGGATCTGGCTGGCCGTGAGTTTGGTGAATTTCTACATCTAGTTAGGCCGGAAATGTGTGGAATTTTGTCTGCTAATATGGCTCATCGTGCGAGCAATATTCGGGCAAATAGCCGGGATTTTTGGCTGCAGTCAATTCATTGGCTGTAATCTGGTCAATTTGACTCGCTGGTCGGGATTTTAAGTTGTTTGCCGGCGATAATTTTGTCACCTTGTAAGCTATTCAGTTTTTTCAGGGTACTAATTGAAACATTATTTTTATTGGCGATCGTGCTTAAGCTGTCGCCCGCTCTGATTTTATAGAGGTTCCATGGCATTCTTTCCTGATTTGAAAGAGTTGGAATTTTTTTGCGTGCGAGGGATGCTGCGTTTCGCGGTAATAGCAGCACAGAATTGCCGTTTGGTGGAGTAGCCCACCGCTTATATCCCGGATTGTACTGATAGAGATGATTATTGTCGATGGCTCCTATCGAAGCGACTACATTTAGGCTAATTTGCTGATCGATATATAGCTTTGAAAGTTCCACATGGTCATTTGCGTTACTAAATATAATCGCATACTGATTATGTCTGGCGATCAGTTTTTTATAAGCCAGTAGTTTTGGGATGTACCTTTTCGTTTCGTTGGGTAAATGTAACGAAAAAAACTGATGTGATCGCGCTGTGGATTTTGATCTTGATACTCTGCTGGCTATTCTTGCCGGTCCAGCATTGTATGCTGCGATTGCGAGTACCCAGTCACCGAAACGAGCGTGTTGTGATTCCAGATAATTCAATGCTGCTTCGGTAGACAGTACCGCATTATACGAATCATCATGCCACCAGGACTGGCTTAGCTCGAGGGAACGAGCCGTAGCTGGCATGAATTGCCAAAGGCCTTTTGCGTTCATTGAAGAACGTGCCTCTAATGTGTAGCCGCTTTCAATAAATGGAATCAGTGCGATTTCGCTAGGCAGTCCCCTTTTGTGCACCTCCTGCATTACGTAATTTAGCAGTGGTAGCGAAGAATTTAGCTGGAGCTGCAAAATTTCTGGCTGGTCAAGTAAAATAGACAATTCATGATCAATGCTGCTGTGATTGATATCCGGAAGCCTGAAGCCTTCCTTGATTATTTGCCAGATCGGTTTTGATGGGTGAATAAGCTTATCTTCAACGGTAGTGTGCGGCGATTCCTTTTTGTTGGCCAATATGCCGGCTGATTTTATTCGGATGGGCTCTTGGTCGGTTTGTTTCGTTTCACTAACTACTTTCCTTGACTGTTTTGGAGTAGAATTTTTCTTTGTTACTGATGTGCAACCAATTAACAAGCAGGTTGCAAGTACAAGTAATATGACAGGAGTTTGTTTTATAGCATGCATTTCTTGTCGTTGTTTTTTGAAGATAGAAAGTGCTAGTTCGACATTTTGCAAATTAGGATTATTGTGTTGCCGTGTTTGATTTGAATGGTATACGCGACTGGTATCAAACGGAAGCCGGAGAACTGATTTCCCAGTCTGTTGAGCGACAGATATGGCAATTGACATCCTGTATGTTTGGGTATGTAGCAGTTGAAATTGGCCATGTATTTGTAAATCGCAATCTGCTGAAAAATTGTACAATTGGGCAGCAAATTATTGTTGATCAGTCTATGCCGGCTAATGTGACAGCAAATCCGGTTGCTTTGCCATTTTCGAGCGACAGTATCGATTTGTTTATATTGCCACACACTTTGGATTTTATAGCGGATCCACATCAGTTATTGAGAGAGGTAGAGCGTAGCTTAGTTCCGGAAGGGCATCTAGTTATTGTCGGGTTTAATCCAATTTCATTCTATGGGCTGTGGCATTTATTTTTGCAACGTAGACAAACTGCACCATGGAACGCCGGGTTTTATAGCGTTAAACGTATTCGTGATTGGTGTTCATTGCTGGGTTTTGATGAGATTAATTTATTGTTCAATGCACATTTGCCGCCATTCAAGCGAATTCAGAGTTGGAAAAGGATGCGTCGTTTGAACGAAATGTTACAAAAACGAATTGCACACATTGGTGGAATATACATATTTGTAGCGCGCAAGCGCATTGCTACAATCACACCAGTAAAACAGGTCTGGTCAGCATCGGATACATTGCTACCCGGCAAGCTCGCGAAACCAACTGTAGGGATGCAAGAACATGTGCGATCACGTTGAAATTTTTACTGACGGTGCATGTCGGGGAAATCCGGGACCTGGCGGATGGGGAGCATTGTTACGATATAAGGATTCTCAGAAGGTTCTCAAGGGTAGTGAATTGAATACAACCAACAACCGGATGGAATTGCAGGCAGCCATAGCTGCTCTAGAAAGCCTGTCGCGTCCTTGCAAAGTACATTTGTTTACGGATTCACGATATTTAATGGATGGAATGCAAAGTTGGCTGCAGAATTGGAAGAAGCGTGGATGGAAGACAGCCAGCAAAAAGCCGGTCAAAAATGAAGATTTGTGGCGCAAACTCGATGAGTTGGTTGGACAGCATGAAATTGACTGGTGTTGGGTAAAGGGCCATAGTGGGCACCCGGAAAACGAGTTAGCAGATCAATTGGCGAACGATGCGATTGACGAACTTGGTCTGCAATAATTTTCGGATAATTCTTTACACTCTATGTAACAAGTTGGTGGATTATGCGACAAGTAGTGCTGGATACAGAAACAACAGGTCTTGATGTGTCACAAGGACATAGGATTATTGAAATTGGTGCGGTAGAGATAATTAATAGAACGGTCACAGATCGTTTTTATCACCAGTACTTAAATCCAGAGCGTGAAATTGATGCGGGTGCTCAAGAAGTTCATGGAATCAGCCTTGAATCGCTGCAAGACAAGCCAAAATTTGCTGATGTGTGCACCGAATTTGTAGAGTTTGTTCGCGACAGTGAACTGATCATTCACAATGCGGGGTTTGATGTTGGCTTTATTAATGCGGAGTTGCAGGGTGTTAAAGGAACGGTTGCCAAAATCTCTGAATTATGCGGAGTGATTGATACATTAACGTATGCTCGCAAACTTCACCCCGGGCAACGAAATAATCTCGATGCACTTTGTAAGCGTTATGAAATAGATAATTCTCATCGTGAGCTACATGGCGCATTGCTGGATGCGCAGATTCTAGCTGAAGTTTACCTGGCAATGACGGGTGGGCAGGTTTCTTTTAGTTTGCAGGCGAATTCCGGAAATGCGCAGCAAAAGAAAAATATCTCTTCTCGCTCTGATGGGCACCAGCTGGAATTGAAAGTTGTGCAGGCCTCTCCCCAAGAGCTTGCCGAGCACGAAAAATTGCTTATGCATATTGCCCAGAATAGTGATAGTCAATCTTCATTATGGGCGGAGGTTGACGACTTAAAGCACTAGGCGTTGTGTTTCATGATGCGTGCTTTTTCTCTTTGCCAGTCGCGATCTTTTTGGGTGGTGCGCTTATCGTGTTGCTGTTTACCTTTAGCGATTCCAATCTCAACTTTGGCCCTGCCTTTTTTCCAGTAAAGTTTTAATGGAACAATAGTAAAACCTTTTCGGTCTACAGCGCCGATCAGGCGATCTATTTCGCGACGATGCAATAATAATTTTCTCGTTCGAACAGGATCGGGGTTAATATGTGTTGATGCTGTAGGAAGTGGGGAGATGTGCGCGCCGAACAGCCAGGCTTCACCGTTTTTTATTAAAATGTAGCTTTCTTTTAACTGGATGCTCTTGGAGCGCAAGCTTTTTACTTCCCAACCTTCCAGAGCGATTCCTGATTCCAGGGTTTCTTCGATAAAGTAGTCATGTCGCGCCTTCTTGTTCACCGCAATGGTGTTATCAGGCAATGACGATTTTTTCTTTCCCATGGGTATTATTATAAGTTGTCGGGCAATTTGGTGCTTGATTTTGTGTTTGGTGGTTGAGTGTGCGCCGAAAATTTATCAAAATGCGCCATTCGAAAAGCATAAAAATTATCATGCCAACCATAAATACTTCGATTCATGGGGAATGGTCTTCTAGACTAGCGTTTATTCTTGCAGCTTCAGGTTCCGCCGTAGGGCTGGGAAACATCTGGAAGTTTCCATACATGACAGGTGATAATGGTGGGGGTGCATTTGTTTTAATCTACCTTGTTTGTATCGCGTTATTTGGTCTTCCAATCATGATGGCAGAAGTGATGTTGGGTCGCCGTGGACGACAAAGTCCAATAAACACTATGAGACGTCTATGTCATGAAGAGCGTGCTCATAAAGCGTGGGTTTTGCTGGGTTGGGGCGGCGTAATCGCGGGTGTTTTGATACTTTCATATTACAGTGTGATCGCCGGATGGTCATTGTCATACGTCGCCCAGAGTTTCGGTGGCGGATTTCAGGGAATTTCAGAACATGGGGCAGGTGAATTATTTGATTCCCTGATTTCCAGTCCCGCAAAGTTAATTGTCTGGCACACCGCCTTTATGGTCATGACTATGATCGTGGTTGCTAGAGGAGTAAGTAATGGGTTGGAAGTTGCGGTGAAGTATTTGATGCCTTCACTCGCAATTCTAATTTTAATATTGATTGCGTACTCCATATCACAGGGGAGTTTCTGGTTGGGGGTGAAGTTTTTATTTACTCCGGATTTCTCCAAAATAGATAAGGAGGTTTTGCTTGATGCGATGGGACAGGCATTTTTCTCCTTAAGTTTGGGTATGGGTGCAATTATGATTTACGGATCGTACCTGCCACATCGTGCCTCCATTGCTAAAACCAGTATTGCAGTCGCACTTGCAGATACTTCAATCGCAGTCTTTGCGGGATTAGCGATTTTCCCGATTGTATTTACTTATCAGCTAGAGCCTGGTCAGGGTCCGGGGTTGATTTTTAATACTCTCCCTATTGCGTTTGGACAAATGCCGGGAGGGATGTTTTTTGGGACATTGTTTTTTGTGCTTTTGGTTTTTGCAGCCTGGACTTCTTCCATATCCTTGATTGAGCCTGCCGTTGCCTGGCTTGTTGAAAAAGTGGGGATGAGCAGGGTAGGCGCAAGTGTAGTATGCGGGTTTATCACATGGTTAATAGGCCTGGGAACCGTTTTTTCATTCAATATTTGGGCGTCATATAAATTTGCAGGAAAAACCTTTTTTGATCTACTCGATTTTCTTACGGCGAATGTTATGTTGCCGCTTGGCGGCTTATTCATTGCAATATTTGTAGGCTGGGTAATGCGTGAAAGTTCAGTCATGGATGAAATTGCGATTAAGGATAGTAATTATTACACGGTTTGGCGATTCTTGATTAAGTATGTAACACCCGTCGGTGTGTTTTTAATATTTCTTAGAGTCCTAGGAATTATCTAGATCCGTGCCATCTGTAAAGCGAAACGCCCTAGTGCCGTATTCAGCGAAGCAGATGTATGATCTCGTGAATGCTGTGGAAGATTATCCGGCTTTTATCCCTTGGTGCTGTGCAAGTTCTAGCGAGCACCTTTCAGAAAACGAGAAGCAGGCCTCTTTATCGTTTGCACGAGGGGCATTGAAGACGTCATTTACAACGAAAAACACACTCATCCCCAGCGACGAAATTGAGATTGAATTATTAAATGGGCCATTTCGTCATCTGCATGGAATGTGGAAGTTTGTGGATATAGATAATGCCGGTTCTCGTGTTGAGCTTGAGCTGGAATTCGAGCTATCCAACCAAATCTTAAAACTTACTCTGGAAACACTTTTCCATCAAATTACGGATCGGTTGGTAACGGCTTTTGTGAAGAGAGCCGAACAAGTTTACGAGTGAAAGAAATGCGGGTTGAGGTGGTTTATATTGATGCGACGCTTGAACGTATTAAATTTGTTGAATTGGCAAGTGGTGCAAATGTCCAGGATGCAGTAATTGCTTCAGGATTGATGGCCGAATTTAAACATTTATCGCTGCATGAGATTCAGGTGGGAATTTTTGGCAAACGTACAACACTCTGTGCCCCGGTAACTTCCGGAGATCGCGTCGAGATTTATCGCCCGCTTAAAATGAGCCCGTTGGAGGCGCGTCGGCGGAGAGCGGAAAACTCTCCGTTAATAAAATAGCCTAGGAAGTTTCTTTGGAAGATTCCTCAGATTCCTCAGATTCCTCAGATTCCTCAGATTCCTCAGATTCCTCAGATTCCTCAGATTCCTCAGATTCCTCAGATTCCTCAGATTCCTCAGATTCCTCAGATTCCTGAGCAAGTGGTTCTATCTCGTCTCTAATAATCTCAGAGACGTTGTCTCCTTCAAAATACAAGACTAAATGGCGTCGTTCACGTTCACCATAACCGGGAATGAGGAAATATATATAGTCCCACCGGTTGGGGTGGAAAATGTCGGTTACCATTGGCGAGCCAAGCAAAAATGTCACTTGCTCTTTATTCATGCCAACTTTAAGTTTTTCGACTTTGTCGACCTCTACAGCGTTACCTTGCTGAATGTCGATTTTGTATACGGTAAATAGTTTTCCACTGCATCCAGCGAGACAAAAAATGGCGCTAAAGAAGCTAATTTTGCAAATTTTGCTGAACATAAAGATTGTTAGAGAAATAAGGAATTCGTTTTGTTTTTTATTAATAAGGCTTATTGCACACCGGTTTCTAGCATTTCTCGCGCGTGCAGGAAAGTATTTTCTGTCAGTGTAACTCCTCCCAGCATTCGAGCCACTTCGGAAATCCGTTCTGATCGATCCAGGTAGTCAATTGCTGAAGCGGTGGTTGTCTGGTCAGCTTGTTTGTTTACTCGATAATGATGATGTGCATTTGCTGCAACTTGTGCCAGATGGGTGACGCATAAGACCTGGCGGTGCTCGCTGATATTACGTAATTCTTTGCCTACAACTTCAGCTGTGGCGCCACCTACTCCGGCATCTACTTCGTCAAAAATAATAACCGGAACATTCAGTTTATCTACCGCAATCATTTGAATCGCCAGGCTTATTCTTGACAACTCTCCGCCGGACGCGATCTGTGCAAGGGGCAACATTTTTTGCCCCGGATTGGTTTGCACACGAAATTCGATGGTGTCCAGGCCAAAGGTAGAAGGAGGGTTTTGTTCGTCATAGTCGACAATTACTTCTACACGCGCTTTTTCCATGCCGAGATTTGCCAGAGCATTGGTCGCTTCAATGCTGATTTTCTCCGCCGATTTCTTTCTTTTGTTACTAATTTCATCAGCTAGTTTTCGATACTCAATTTCCAGCTGTTTGAGCTGTTGGTTCAATAAGTCCACGTCGTATTCGGGTTTGTTCAATTCTTCTAATTCACTGGTAAGTTTTGCGAATAGTGGCAAAATTTCATGCGGTCGAATCTTGTGCTTTCGTGCAACCTGATCAATCGCTTCCAGTCGAAGTTCGGTTTGTGCAAGTCTCTCCGCGTCAATTTCAATTGAATCGGCGTAGCTACGCAGCTCATTTGCGCACTCGCCTATCAATGAGTAGGCTACTTCAAGCGATTGATTTACTTCCTGTAGCTGAAGATCTGTCTTTACCAGGCTGGTAACGTCATTGAAGACAAACCCTAGTTTGCTGTAGACATCATTGCCATCTTCGCTTTTCAGCTGATGGCTGGCATGCAAAGCAGTCTGTTTTAGGTCTTCAGCGTTTGCGAGACGTTTATGCGTTAGTTCAAGTTGTTCTACTTCATTTTCATTCAGGCTAAGCTGCTCCAGTTCTTCGACCTGGTAACGGAGTAATTCGAGAGTGGAACGAATGTCGTTCGAGCCCGCAAGCAAACGATCATATATTTCTTTCTGAGTACACCATTGTTTGTAGAGTTCTTTTAGTTGAGCGAGTTGTTTTTTATTATTTGCAAACTGGTCTATCAGTAGCCGCTGGGTAGCGGCGTGCATAAGTGCTTGGTGAGCGTGCTGGCCATAGATATTAATGATTCGTTCTGCGAGATCTTTTAGTGTTTTTAGTGGAACCGGAACATTGTTGACATATGCACGTGATTTTCCATCTCGGCGTATAATTCGACGTAATATACATTCGTCATCAAACTCAAAGTCGTGCTTATGTAGCCATGCGGCACAAGCTGATTCGGGTGGCGTGTCAACAACAAGTATGATTTCAGCAGAATCTTTTTCAGGACGAATCGCACTAATGTCAGCGCGGTCTCCCAGAACCAGGCCAATAGCATCAATGATGATCGATTTTCCTGCGCCAGTTTCTCCAGTGAGCACGCTTAAGCCATTAAAAAATTCCAGCTCGAGATGGTCGATGATGGCAAAATTCTGGATGTGTAAAGACTTCAGCATACTAGGGCTGATGACTCCAGTTTAGTTTTTTCCGAATCACGCTGAAGTATGAGTGGTTTTTCGGTTGCAACAATTTTAATGGTTGTGATGCTCGTTCTATAATAATTCGGTCTCCTGCAACAATTTCAGTATTCATTTGTCCATCCACAGACGCAATACCGGGTAATTCATTGTGCTGGGAATAGACAATTTCAATTCGGCTGCGTTCATCAACTGCAATGGGGCGGTTACTCAATGTATGAGGACAGATAGGCACCAGCAACGTGGCGGCTACACTCGGGTGGACGATCGGGCCGCCGCCGGATAATGCATAAGCAGTTGACCCGGTTGGCGTGGAAACAATCAAGCCGTCTGCTCGAAGAGCATTCAGGAATTCATCATTTATTCGGGTCTCCAGTTCAATCATACGTACTACGTCCCGTGAACGCACAACTACGTCGTTAATTGCGAGACACCGGCTAATTTGTTTGTCCCCTCGAGTCAGGATCGCGGTCAAGGCCGTGCGGTCTTCCTGAATATAATTCCCACGCAGAACTTGCCCCAGTTCATGGTGCATATGCTCCGGTAAAATATCGGTCAGAAATCCGAGGCGACCGCGGTTAATTCCAATAATCGGGATTCCATACTCCACCATGGAATGGGCAGCCGAGAGCAACGTTCCATCACCACCTACGACGATGGCAAGCTCGATTTCATCGTGCATTTTGCCAACTTCAACACACGGAATCGAAGTATCTTCTATGCAGTGTTGCGCATTTTTGTCGACTCGGACCCCAACCTCATTCTCCTGAAGGAATTTGTGCAGGCTGCGTACGGTCTCAAATACGAGTTTGTCGTTTGATTTGGCAATGATGCCAACGGTTTTAAAGGGGCGATTCATGCAAATTGGCGAATTTTAGTGTAATTATTCCAACAGAGCGCAGCTTACAGCGAAACAGTTGGCAGTCCAATTTTGTCTTGTAGTATATTGGCACTCAAAGTATTAGAGTGCCAAGTAAGTTGTTTGAAAATTAATCAAAGTTGCAGCAATGAATGACCCATTAGACAGTCGGCTAGATGCCCGCTCCAGACACCTTTTTCGTGTGCTTGTGGAAAATTACATTGAGGAAGGCCAACCGGTTGGTTCCCGCACGTTGGCGCGGGTCTCAAATCTCGATGTAAGTCCTGCAACGGTGAGGAATATCATGTCCGATCTGGAATCGATGGGATATATCCATTCGCCACACACGTCGGCAGGACGTATCCCTACCGCTTTGGGGTACCGTTTGTTTGTGGATACATTAATCGAGGTCAAGCCCCTCACGACGTCAGTCGTCAGCAACCTGAAGCAGCGTCTGAGCGAACCACAGTTTAATCAGCAGTTGTTGGTTGAAACTGCGTCCGGACTTCTTTCGTCGTTGACCCATATGGCCGGTGTAGTGACTGTTCCTCAACAACATAATGCCTCTTTTCGGCAGATAGAATTTTTAAATTTGTCGGATCGCCGCATTCTTGCCATTTTAGTGGTTGACCAGAAAGAGGTGCAAAACCGCATCCTTCATCTGGATCGGGAATATTCGAGCAGCGAATTACGTGAAGCAGCAAATTTTTTAAACGAGTTGCTAGCCGGGCGTACATTGCATGAGGTGCATAGATTGTTGGTAAAAGAGCTCGATAGCGTGCGACAGGATATGGATGATCTTATGCGCACCGCCATCACGCTTGGAGAAAAAATATTTGCCAAGGATGAAGAGCCAGAACAAAACTATATTGTTGATGGGCAAACAAATTTGATGGAATTTGAGGAATTGTCCAATATCGAAAAATTGCGTGGCTTGTTCGAAGCCTTTAGCCATAAGAAAGAAATGTTGCATTTACTGGATCGATGTATCTGCGCAAGTGGTGTAAAAATATTTATCGGTGATGAGTCAGGTTATGAAGTGTTGGACGATTGTAGTGTGGTGTCTGCACCTTATGCGGTTAATGAAGATGTTAAAGGTGTGCTTGCAGTCGTAGGCCCTACGCGTATGGCTTATGATCGGGTCATTCCAATTGTGGACGTTACGGCACGCTTGCTTAGCGAGGCACTGGAAACTAGCGACTAGTCGCTTTAGCAAAGCCGCTGTAAAGTTTTATGGTAGGGTTGCTTGAATTTCTTGGAGGGGACCCAATATCTTGGTTCAATCTGAGTCTAGAACAATTTTGAATACGGAGTATTAAATGCCGAATAATCCAGAGGCGCCGTCTGAGCAAGAAGATAACGAATTTGTTGATACGATCCAGCAGCCAAAAAAAGACCTCGAAGAAAATACAATGCCTAATGACGACCTGCAAGAGCAGCTTGCCGAGATGCAGCAGAAGGCAAATAGGAACTGGGAACTTTACTTGCGTGCTCAGGCAGAGCTGGAAAATGCTCGTCGAAGGGCAGAAAAGGATGTTGAAAATGCCCACAAATTTGGGCTGGAAAAGTTTTCGACGGAGTTGTTGGGGGTCAGGGATAGTCTTGAGCTGGGACTGAGTGCACAGGATGCGGATGCGGAAAAGCTAATGGAAGGCACTGCGTTGACATTGAAACTGCTTACCCAGGCGATGGAGAAATTTAATATTCAGGTGGTAGATCCTATGGGCGAAGTATTTGACCCAAATCTCCATCAGGCCATGACGATGCAGGACTCAGTAGATTATCCGCCCAATACTGTGATTTCGGTCATGCAAAAAGGGTATTTGTTGAATGACCGGCTATTGCGTCCCGCCATGGTGATCGTAGCCAGAGCCACAAAGTCCAATTCAGATTAATTCTAGCCGAAAATTTTTTAGATTCACGCTTGAAAATTATGGAATTGGCCTAATATAGAATAAACATAGAATTTAAAATATGCACTTTCAATATATTTGGAGAAGGAAAGATGGGAAAAATCATCGGGATTGACTTGGGAACGACTAATTCCTGTGTCGCAGTTATGGAAGGGTCATCGGCCAAGGTTATCGAAAACAGTGAAGGAGATCGCACTACACCCTCGATTGTTGCCTTCGCTGACGGTGATGAGGTGCTGGTTGGGCAGGCTGCGAAACGACAGTCGGTTACCAATCCTGAAAATACGTTTTTCGCGGTCAAGCGATTAATTGGCCGGCGATTTGAAGAAGAGGCCGTCCAGAAGGATATCAAGCTGGTTCCGTATAATATCGTCAAGGCAGACAATGGTGATGCCTGGATTGAAGCGAACGGAAAGAAAATGGCACCCCCTGAAATTTCGGCACGTGTGTTGATGAAAATGAAAAAAACGGCTGAAGAGTATCTGGGTGAGGAAATCACAGAGGCAGTGATTACAGTTCCTGCCTATTTTAATGATTCCCAGCGTCAGGCAACCAAGGATGCGGGAAAGATTGCCGGACTTGATGTAAAACGAATTATTAATGAGCCAACCGCGGCCGCGCTTGCCTATGGCATGGACAAGAAGCGAGGCGACCAAAAATTGGCTGTATACGATCTGGGTGGCGGGACGTTTGATATTTCCATCATTGAGATTGCAGAGATTGACGGTGAGCATCAGTTTGAGGTTTTGTCTACCAATGGTGATACGTTCCTTGGTGGTGAAGACTTTGACTTGCGTTTAATTGATTATCTTTCAGACGAATTCAAGAAAGATCAGGGCGTCGATTTGCATAATGATCCGCTGGCTTTGCAGCGGCTAAAGGAAGCGGCAGAAAAAGCCAAAATCGAGCTATCTACTGCGCAGCAAACGGAAGTTAATTTACCCTATATAACTGCTGACCAGTCTGGGCCGAAGCACCTTAACATCAAAGTGACTCGATCCAAGTTGGAATCATTGGTGGATGATCTGGTGAAACGAACCATCGAGCCATGCAAGATTGCATTGAAAGATGCGGGCCTTACAGCGTCTGAGATCGATGACGTGATCCTGGTGGGTGGTCAGATTCGCATGCCAATGGTGCAGGATGCCGTACAGGGGTTTTTCGGTAAAGAGCCACGTCGGGATCTAAACCCGGATGAGGCCGTTGCGGTTGGTGCAGCTATTCAGGCAGGCGTACTGGGTGGTGATGTTAAAGATGTTCTGTTGCTGGATGTAACGCCGCTTTCGCTTGGTATCGAAACCCTGGGTGGTGTGATGACTAAGCTGATCGAGAAGAACACTACGATTCCAACCACCGCGTCGCAAGTGTTTTCGACAGCGGAGGATAGTCAGACCGCTGTTACCGTGCACGTCCTGCAGGGTGAACGAGAGCAAGCCGTGGCGAACAAGTCATTGGGGCGGTTTGATTTGTCAGATATTCCTCCTGCATCACGAGGCATTCCGCAAATCGAAGTAAGTTTTGATATTGATGCGAATGGAATTCTGAATGTTTCAGCTAAAGACAAGGCGACGGGTAAAGAGCAGTCGATCGTGATCAAGGCATCCAGTGGTTTGTCTGATGATGAGATCAACAAAATGGTACAGGATGCTGAAGCCCACGCCGAAGAAGATCGTAAATTCCAGGAACTGGTTGGTGCGCGCAATCAGGCGGACGGCATGATTCACGCAACGGAGAAATCACTTGGTGACCTTGGCGATAAAATTGACGCTGCAGAAAAGTCCAAGATTGAGGGTGCTATCAAGGCGTTAAAAGATGTGCTTGATTCAGATAACAAGGAAGAGATCGAATCTAAAACCCAGGCATTGGCGGAAGCATCCAGTAAGCTGGCTGAGCAAATGTATGCGGATGCAGGTGCCGCTGAAGGTGGGCAGGAAAGTCAAACCGACTCTGGAAGTTCAGGCAGTGATGATGTCGTAGATGCTGAGTTCGAGGAAGTAAAAGAGAACAAGTCATAGACTATATGCTGTGAACTTTTTGTGAACCCGGTCCGGAGTCATTGCATGGCTTCGGACTTTGTTTTTATTGGATGTAAAGAAACGTACTTTGCGTAGGCATGGCTAAAAGAGATTATTATGAAGTGTTAGGGGTTTCTCGAGATGCCTCTGAATCCGATTTAAAAAAATCGTTCCGGCGTTTAGCGATGAAGCATCATCCTGACAGGAATGAAAGCGACGAAGACTCAGAACAGAAATTCAAGGAAGCCAAGGAAGCCTATGATGTGCTATCTGATCAACAGAAGCGGGCCGCTTACGATCAGTTCGGGCATGCCGGTGTAGAGCAGGGGGGTTTTTCTTCCCGAGGTGGTGCAGATTTTGGTGACATCTTTGGCGATATATTTGGAGACATCTTCGGTGGGGGCGGTCGTGGAGGTCAGAACCGTGCCTATCGTGGCGCTGATCTGCAATACAACCTCGAGCTTAATCTGGAAGAAGCCGTATTTGGAACAGAATCGAATATTGAAATTGCTGTTCGCCAGAACTGTGATACATGTTCAGGCAGTGGCGCGAAGCCTGGTACGTCTCTGGATTCGTGCGGGACCTGTGGTGGTACTGGTCAGGTACGCATGCAGCAGGGCTTTTTCTCCATTCAGCAAACATGCCCACAGTGCCGCGGTCGAGGCAGGGTAATCACGCATCCTTGTCACGACTGTAACGGAGCGGGTGCAGTTAAGAAAAATCGAACCTTATCAGTAAAGATTCCAGCCGGAGTGGATACCGGTGACCGCATACGTCTCGCAAATGAAGGAGAAGCAGGTGAGAATAGTGGTCCTTCCGGGGATCTTTATGTTCAGGTGCATGTGAGGCCTCACCCTATATTTGAACGTGATGCAGAGAATCTGCATTGTGAAATTCCAATCGCATTCGTTGATGCCGCACTGGGAGGTGACATAGAGGTTCCGACGTTGGATGGCAAAGTGAATCTCAAGATACCGGCTGAGACGCAAACGGGTAAACAGTTTCGATTGCGCGGTAAGGGAGTTCAGCCGGTTAGAGGAGGTGCGCAGGGCGATTTGTTTGTTCACGTCCAGGTTGAAACACCAATTAATTTAACCAAACATCAGAAAGGATTACTGCACGAACTCAATCAGTCGCTTCAAAGTGGAGGCAGCAAGCACAGCCCGAAAACGGTAGGGTGGCTGAATGGAGTGAAAAATTTTTTCGATGAATTAAAATTTTGGGCAGACTAGTTACTCGCATTCTACAGGACGAATATGCCAATAAATCTTGCAATTAATGGTGCCGGCGGCCGCATGGGCCGTACTTTAATACAGGCGTGCACGGAAAATGAAAATACTGCACTTGTCGCTGCGTTAGAACGTTATGATTCGACCTTGCTCGGTTGTGATGCGGGCGAGTTGGCGAGAATTGCTCCCCTTAATGTAAAAGTAGCAAGTATATTGGATAGTGGGTCTTCTAATGTGCAAGCGTGGATTGATTTTACCTTGCCTGAAGGAGCTATTAATGGGCTTGCAGTGTGCGTAGAGGAAAAAATTCCTATGGTAATTGGCACCACTGGATTTACCGTCGAGCAAAAGCAGCAAATTTATCACGCGGGACAAGAAATACCGGTTGTTTTTGCGCCCAATATGAGTGTGGGTGTGAACTTGTGCTTGAACTTATTACGCACTGCCACAAAAATATTTGGCGACGAGTACGATATTGAAATTGTTGAGGCGCATCATCGCAATAAAGTCGATGCACCCTCAGGTACCGCAATAAAAATGGGTGAGGTCATTGCGGATGCCCTAGGAGTCAAGTTAGAAGATAAGGCTGTTTACGAGCGTCATGGGAATATCGGTGCCAGGGAGCCTGGCTCCATAGGGTTTGAGACTATTCGGGCTGGGGACATTGTCGGTGAGCATACAGTTCATTTTGCAGGGATCGGAGAGCGTGTAGAAATTGTTCATCGCGCATCGAGCAGGTTAACCTTTGCGCATGGTGCAATTCGCGCAGCGATTTGGTTGCAGGATCAACCGGCCGGTGTTTATGATATGCAAGATGTTCTGGGATTTTCTCAGTAGGTAATAGATGGTGATTTGATAATGGCTGGCCTGCAATTTGCGCAAAAAGTTTAAGTAGATTCTAGGTTCTGCTCGAATCAGCTGAAGGCTTTTTATTCTCTCAAGGCAAAAAATTCTATCGTGCCTTTTGATCTACCGGCTGGCGCTGACTTCCAGTACAATCGCATCTCAATATACTTTGCCCAAACTTTGACGGGACTCTAATGTCCCGTTTTTTACGCGTACGTTCAGGAGAAGTCGTTTGGAATCACCGGCATATCTGGTACTTGAAGATGGAACCATCTTTCAAGGTACAGCTATTGGTGCGCAAGGCACTGCTGATGGTGAGGTTGTGTTTAATACTTCGATCAGCGGCTACCAGGAAATTCTCACGGACCCATCTTACTGCAAACAGATTGTTACGCTGACCTATCCGCATATCGGTAACGTGGGTGTTAACCAGCTGGATTGGGAATCAACCAGAATTTATGCAGCCGGATTGGTAATTCGTGATTTGCCGAGCACGTATTCCAGCTGGCGAGGCGAACAATCACTGACTGAATATTTATGCCAGCACAATATTATTGGAATTGCAGAAATTGATACGCGTAGTTTGACTCGTCGACTGCGTGAAAAAGGTGCCTTGAATGGTGTGATCGCTACAGGAGACCTAAATCCTGAAGATCTGATCAAGCGCGCGCAGGATTTTCCTGGATTAAAAGGAATGGATTTGGCGAAAGAAGTCACTACATCTGAAGCATATGTTTGGTCTGAAGGTGTTTGGGATATGCAGTCGAATGATTATGTGACGCGTAATAACGAACCCACCTTCAAAGTGATCGCGCTGGACTACGGTATTAAGCACAACATTTTGCGGATACTTAGTGATCTTGGTTGCGAATTACATGTGCTACCTGCGCAAACCAGTTTCGAAGAAATTAGAAAGCTTGAGCCGCACGGTGTGTTTCTTTCGAATGGCCCGGGTGATCCAGAGCCTTGCGAGTATGCGATTACAATGATCAGAGAAGCGATCAATGCGGGGATACCTATGTTCGGCATATGTCTTGGGCATCAGTTATTTGGACTTGCGTGTGGAGCCGAAACAGTAAAAATGAAGTTCGGTCATCATGGTGCTAATCATCCGGTTAAAGATTTGAACTCAGGTCGAGTCATGATTAGTAGTCAAAACCATGGTTTTGCAGTCGACGACCGGACGCTTCCGGAAACCCTGATCCCAACCCATCGATCGTTGTTTGATGGAAGCTTGCAGGGTATGCGGCACAGGGATTTTCCTGCATACAGTTTCCAAGGTCATCCGGAAGCTAGTCCAGGGCCGCATGATGTTCGCGCACAGTTTCAACCATTTATTGATGCAATGCGAGTTCACGCAGAGGAATCACGCTAGTATGGCAAAGCGAACGGATATTCAATCGATTCTGATAATTGGTGCAGGTCCGATCATAATCGGCCAGGCCTGTGAATTTGATTATTCTGGTGTGCAGGCATGTAAGGCATTGCGCGATGAAGGTTACAAAGTCATTTTGGTGAACTCCAATCCTGCAACCATCATGACCGACCCGGAAACCGCGGACGTCATTTATATCGAACCGATCGCCTGGCAAACGGTGGCAAAAATAATCGAACGCGAGCGACCGGATGCGCTACTGCCTACCATGGGTGGCCAAACGGCATTGAACTGTGCGCTCGATCTTGATCGCGAAGGTGTCCTCGAACAGTTCAGTGTAGAAATGATTGGTGCGTCCAAGTACGCAATTGATACTGCAGAAGATCGTGAAAAATTCAAGATTGCGATGAATGAGATTGGGCTCGAATCAGCTCTTTCAGCCGTTGCACACAGTATGGAAGAGGCCCTGCAAATTCAACCGCAGGTCGGATTTCCTACAATTATCAGACCGTCATTTACTTTAGGTGGAAGTGGTGGCGGTATTGCTTACAACATTGAAGAATTCAAGTCGATTGTAGCGCGAGGACTGGATCTCTCGCCCACAACTGAAGTGCTTCTGGAAGAGTCGTTGCTTGGCTGGAAAGAATTTGAGATGGAAGTGGTAAGAGATCACGTCGATAACTGCATCATCATTTGCTCAATCGAAAATCTGGATCCCATGGGTGTTCATACGGGAGATTCGATTACTGTCGCACCAGCTCAAACATTGACAGACAAGGAATACCAGGTCATGCGCAATGCCTCAATTGAAGTGCTGCGAAAGATTGGTGTTGATACGGGTGGATCAAACGTACAGTTCGCGGTCAATCCGCGAGATGGGCGTCTGGTAATCATCGAGATGAATCCCCGCGTTTCCCGTTCTTCGGCTCTTGCATCCAAGGCAACCGGTTTTCCTATTGCTAAGGTAGCTGCAAAGCTGGCGGTAGGATATACCCTAGACGAATTGGATAATGAAATTACCGGTGGTGCTACTCCAGCATCATTCGAGCCTAGCATCGATTATGTTGTTACCAAAATTCCTCGTTTTGCATTTGAGAAATTTCCGCAAGCGTCCGCTATTTTAAGTACTCAAATGAAATCGGTCGGCGAAGTCATGGCAATCGGTCGTACGTTTCAGGAGTCTTTGCAAAAGGCTCTGCGAGGATTGGAAACAGGTATGGATGGGTTGAATCCAATTATTGATAAGTCTTCTGCTGATTGGCAGCATGAACTGGATGAGCGAATTCGTGAAACAGGGCCGAGCCGGCTTTGGTATGTTGCCGATGCAATGCGTGATGGTTATGACGTAGATCGCTTGTATCAAATCACTTCAATTGACCCCTGGTTTCTTGCGCAAATAGAAGAAATCATTGCCTGTGAGACCGATCTGGCTGAAAAGACGCTCGCGAATGTTTCTGCGAATGAACTTTTTCGATTAAAGCAAAAAGGATTCTCGGATCGACGTATTGCACAGTTGCTGTCAGATGCTTCAGAAAAAGACGTGCGTGAGTTTCGGTGGAATAATGCTGTGCACCCAGTTTATAAAAGAGTTGATACTTGTGCGGCGGAGTTTGCAACAAGTACTGCGTATATGTATTCAAGTTATGAATATGAATGTGAAGCTCTGCCCTCAAAGAATAAAAAAATTATGGTGCTGGGTGGCGGCCCAAACAGGATCGGCCAGGGAATTGAATTTGATTATTGCTGCGTTCATGCGGCGCTAGCCATGCGTGAAGACGGTTATGAAACCATTATGGTGAATTGTAATCCGGAAACTGTTTCAACAGATTACGACACCTCGGACCGCTTGTTCTTTGAGCCGCTGACCCTGGAGGATGTGCTTGAAATTTGCCGAGTGGAAAAACCCACTGGTGTAATCGTCCAGTTTGGTGGGCAAACCCCGTTGAAGCTGGCGCGCGATCTTGAAGCTGCTGGGGTACCTATTATTGGCACCAGTCCGGATTCAATTGATCTGGCAGAAGACCGTGAGCGTTTTCAGGAACTGGTAAACAAGCTTGAATTACTGCAGCCACCAAATGCGACTGCAAAAAGTGCGGAAGAAGCGGTGCCTCTGGCAAATAAAATAGGTTATCCGTTAGTGGTGCGGCCATCTTATGTGCTTGGGGGTCGTGCGATGGAAATTGTGTATTCCGATGATGATTTGGTGCATTACATGCGTACCGCTGTGTCGGTGTCCAATGATTCGCCCGTGTTGCTGGATCGATTCCTGGCGGATGCTATCGAAGTTGATGTGGATGCGATTTGTGATGGTGAGGAAGTATTTGTTGGTGGCGTTATGCAGCATATAGAACAGGCTGGAATTCATTCAGGTGATTCCGCATGTTCATTACCTCCTCATTCTCTCAGCGCAGGGATGCAGGCTCAGTTAAAAGAAATTACCGGGAAATTGGCGTTTGGTCTTAACGTGGTCGGGCTAATGAATATCCAGTATGCGGTGAAAGGCGAGGATGTGTACTTACTGGAAGTCAATCCTCGCGCTTCCAGGACGGTTCCATTTGTTTCGAAATCTATTGGCATACCGTTAGCAAAAGTTGCTGCGCGATGTATGGCGGGAATGAAGTTAAGTGAACAGAATATTGGAGACGAGATTTACCCAGATCATTTTTCTGTTAAAGAGTCTGTTTTCCCCTTTATTAAGTTTCTGGGAGTAGATCCAATACTGGGCCCTGAAATGAAATCAACCGGCGAAGTAATGGGTATCGGCAAAACATTTGGGGAAGCATTTGCAAAGTCTCAACTTGCTGCCGGTGTAGATGTGCCATTGAGTGGTTGCGTATTAATAAGTGTTCGTGATGAAGACAAGGAAGAAGTTGCTAAATTGGCAGTAGAGCTGGTGGGCCTTGGGTTTCAAATCGTAGCAACGGACGGAACTGCAAACTTCCTTGACACAAAAAATATACCCTGTAAACATATCAACAAGGTCCGCCAAGGTAGGCCACATATCGTGGATATGATTATAGACCGGCAGATCGATTTGATTATCAATACAACGGAAGGTAAGCAGGCCATCGCTGATTCGTACACTATACGGCGTGAAGCCTTGCAACAGAAAGTATGTTATACCACAACTATTACCGGTGCATGGGCATTAAAACAGGCGATTGAGCAAGAGTCATCGAGCGACGTTTACCCATTGCAGGGTTTGCATTTGCAAATTGCGCGCTAGTATTTTGCATTGATTAAATACATTCTTACTGAAGTTATATGAATAAAGTTCCGTTAACAGTTCGAGGCGCACAAAAGTTGCGCGATGAATTACATAAACTCAAAACAGTCGATCGGCCCAGTGTAATTGAAGCGATAGCGACAGCACGTGCACACGGTGATTTAAAAGAGAACGCTGAATATCATGCTGCGCGCGAGCAGCAGGGATTCATTGAAGGGCGCATCCAGGAAATTGAAGGAAAACTGTCTAATGCCGAAATTATTGATGTGTCCAAGCTAAATACTGAAGGGCGAATCGTATTTGGCGCTACGGTAGATTTGGCGGATGAGGAGAGCGGTGATGAGATTGCTTATCAAATCGTGGGAGAAGATGAAGCCGACATCAAATCCGGGCTGATTTCAGTAACTTCACCCATTGCGCGAGCCTTGATTGGAAAAAGTGCTGGCGATATTGCTACCGTGATAGCGCCTGGCGGTGAGAAGGAATTTGAAATTCTGGATGTACGTTTTGAATAATTGCCTATTCAGATTCAACCAACGTCGCAAGATCATTGGCGCGTAGTAACAGCAGCAGCCGCTGGCTGAAAAGACAAAATCAAGATCCCTATGTCGCGCGGGCGCAGTCCGAGGGTTTTCGTTCGCGAGCAGTCTACAAGTTGCAAGAGATCGATCAAAAGTTTTCCTTGTTTGGATCCAACCAACTCGTAGTGGATCTGGGGGCGGCGCCCGGTGCCTGGAGTCAGTATGCAATCCAGAAACTAGGCCGCTCTTCCGGCGAAGTCGTGGCATTGGATATTCTCCCAATGGAGTTAATTGAGGGGGTCGCGGTGTTGCAGGGCGACTTTACGGAATCTGAAGTACTTGAAGAGCTTGAAAAAATCATATCCGGAAGGCCGGTAGACCTTGTAATTTCGGATATGGCCCCCAATATATCTGGTAATAAGGCCGTCGATCAGCCTAAATCGATGTATTTGGCAGAATTGGCGCTCGATTTTTCACTCAAACACCTTAATCTAGGTGGTGTTTTGGTGGTAAAGCTGTTTCAGGGTGAAGGCTTTCCTGAATATATTGCCGAGTTACGATCAAGCTTTAAGCGAGTATCAACGTTTAAGCCGCGCGCATCACGTAAAGAAAGTAGAGAGATGTATGCGGTAGCATGCGAATTTAGGTTATAATAAATTAAAGTATACAAGGACTTAGTGCGCTTACTGAGGTGCCAAATGAACGACATGGTAAAAAATTTAATCTTATGGGCAGTCATCGTTGTTGTATTGATGTCTGTTTTCAACAACTTTACAACGGGTACCAAGCAAGCCAAGCAACTATCCTATTCTGAATTCATTCAAGATGTACGTTCGGGACAGGTTAGAGAAGTAGAAATTGCTGCAGATAATCGAACGATTACCGGCTTTAAAATTTCCGGAGAAAAGTTCACGACCTTTAGCCCGAATGACGATCGATTGGTCGATGATCTATTGCAGAACAACGTGGTTATAGAAACCGGCCCTTCCAAGAAGCGTTCCATTCTTTTGGATATATTAATCAGTTGGTTCCCCATGCTGTTGCTCATAGGGGTGTGGATATTCTTCATGCGCCAGATGCAAGGTGGCGGTGGTACGCGTGGTGCAATGTCTTTCGGCAAGAGTAAAGCGCGACTGATGGGGGAAGACCAGATCAAGGTGACATTTGCGGATGTTGCCGGTGTGGAAGAAGCTAAAGAAGAAGTTTCCGAGTTGGTTGAGTTTCTCAGAGATCCTGGCAAGTTTCAGAAACTGGGTGGCAAGATTCCGCGCGGCGTGCTGATGGTGGGCTCACCCGGTACGGGTAAGACCTTGCTGGCTAAAGCGATTGCTGGCGAAGCCAAGGTGCCCTTTTTCACAATTTCCGGTTCAGACTTCGTCGAAATGTTTGTTGGCGTAGGGGCTTCTCGTGTGCGTGACATGTTTGCGCAGGCTAAAAAACATGCCCCATGTATCATATTTATTGATGAGATCGATGCGGTCGGTCGCCATCGTGGAGCTGGCCTGGGTGGTGGTCATGACGAACGCGAACAGACATTAAACCAGTTGCTAGTTGAAATGGATGGGTTTGACGGTAATGAGGGTGTCATTGTAATTGCTGCTACCAACCGTCCGGATGTGCTTGATCCTGCTTTATTGAGGCCGGGAAGATTTGATCGCCAGGTGACCGTGCCGTTGCCTGATTTGCGAGGTCGGGAGCATATCTTGAAGGTGCATATGCGTAAAGTACCATTGGGCAAAGATGTTCGCCCGGACTTGATTGCTCGAGGCACCCCTGGATTTTCAGGAGCTGATTTAGCTAATTTGGTTAATGAAGCCGCGCTGTTTGCTGCAAGGGCCAATAAGCGCAATGTAGAAATGGATGAGTTTGAACGTGCCAAGGATAAAATCATCATGGGTGCGGAACGCAAGTCCATGGTGATGAGCGAAGATGAGAAGAAGCTCACCGCGTATCATGAAGCGGGACATGCAATTGTTGGTCGGCTAGTTCCAGAGCATGATCCTGTATATAAGGTTACTATTATTCCTCGTGGTCGCGCGTTGGGTGTAACCATGTTTTTGCCAGAAGAAGATCGCTACAGCCATAGCAAGCAAAGACTGGAAAGTCAGATTTCCAGCCTGTTTGGCGGGCGCTTGGCGGAACAAATAATCTTTGGTGAGGCAGCGGTTACGACCGGTGCATCGAACGATATTGAACGCGCAACTGAAATTGCGCGAGGGATGGTTACGAAGTGGGGTCTGTCAGAAAAGATGGGACCGCTTGCTTACAGTGAAGAAGATGGTGAAGTATTTCTTGGTCACTCGGTTACGCAACGAAAAACAGTTTCTGATGAAACGGCTCACTCTATTGATGAGGAAGTTCGAAATATTATCGATTTAAATTATGATCGTGCAAATACGTTGCTGCACGAAAACATTGAAAAATTACATTCAATGGCAAAAGCCTTAATCAAATATGAAACCATCAACTCTGACCAGATTGACGACATCATGGAAGGCAAACCCCCGCGACCACCGGAAGACTGGGAAGACGATGAGCCTGATCAGGGTAGTGCTGTTTCGGATGTGAAAGAAGATAAGGATACGGGACCCATTGGCGGACCAGCCAGTCTCCACTAAGGTGAAACGCCGCCTCTACAGTGTAGATGCATCAAAAGATTGAAAAGGTAATAAATAGAAACGGCTCACATTGTGAGCCGTTTTTGTTTCTAGAATTCGATATCTCTGACGAGCTGTGTGGTCAAGGCTAATTTTGCTCGGTAAAGTTGCGTAATTCTACAGATTTTCAAGTAATTTTATGGAAAGAAAATTTTTTGGTACTGACGGAATCCGCGGACGCGTAGGTGATGGAGTAATGACTCCTGAGTTTGTGCTAAAGCTGGGTTGGGCAGCGGGGCGAGTACTTTGTAAGGGCGGCGGAAACCTGGTCCTTATTGGTAAGGATACACGGATCTCTGGTTACATGCTGGAGTCGGTGCTGGAAGCGGGACTGTCTGCTGCGGGAGTCAATAGTCGACTGCTTGGACCGATGCCTACCCCCGGGATTGCCTATTTGACGCGCACCTTGCGCGCATCTGCAGGCATTGTAATTAGTGCGTCCCATAACCCCTACTACGATAACGGGGTTAAGTTTTTTTCTTCGCAGGGCACCAAGTTGCCGGATGAAATTGAAATGAAGATAGAAGAGGAAATGGAGAAGCCATTAACAACCGTGAGCTCGGATCAATTAGGTAAAGTTGAACGCGTCATTGATGCGTCCGGAAGATACATTGAATTTTGCAAAAGTACGATTGCGTCCAGGATAAGATTGAATGGGCTTAAACTAGTTGTCGATTGCGCACATGGAGCCACTTACCATATTGCCCCCAATGTGTTTAGAGAGCTGGGTGCGGAGGTTGTAACCATTGGTTCAGAACCAGACGGTTTAAATATTAATCATAAATGTGGTGCCACATATCCAAAACAGTTGCGGATGGCGGTCATTGAGCATCATGCCCATCTCGGGATTGCCATTGACGGCGATGGTGATCGCTTGATTATGGTGGATGAGAATGGCGAAGTGGTCGATGGTGACGAGTTGCTTTATATAATCGCTATCGCACGCCAGCAAAGAGGTGATCTGAATGGTGGTGTAGTCGGTACCCTTATGTCTAATCTTGGTTTGGAACACGCGCTGAAAAGAGAAAATATAGAATTTCGGCGTGCTGCGGTTGGTGACCGTTATATTTTGGAAATGTTGCAGCAGACGGGTTGGGTGCTGGGTGGTGAATCCTCGGGGCATATTATTTGTCTGGATCGAACCACAACTGGTGACGCAATCATTGCTGCGCTGCAGGTATTGGAAGTGCTGGTTGAGCGGGAATTGTCTTTACGTGAAGCAAAGCATGGAATGAGTAAATATCCCCAGACGCTAGTCAATGTGCCAGTCGAGAATAAGATCGATATTGAGCAGTCTAACACCATCAGGAATGCAATTAGTGACGCTGAAGTTGAATTGGCAGATAGTGGCCGGGTTTTGTTACGTCCCTCAGGAACGGAACCATTAATCCGGGTCATGGTAGAAGGTATCGATGCACCGCAGGTGAGAAGCCTGGCTGAGCAGATCGCTTTGGTGGTTTCACAAGAATGCGCATCTAACGCCTAATCAATCATTGCATTGATTTTCGCAAACGCGCTAGGTAAGCTTGCGCGCTTTCTCATTCATTCGATTTAAAGAGTTTTATGCGACGTCCCATTGTAGCGGCAAACTGGAAACTACACGGTAACCGAGCCATGGTGGGTTCCCTCATTGCTGCCGTAAATTCGCATGCCAAAGGGGCGTCTTCTGCCGATGTGATTATTTGTCCTCCTTTTCCCTATCTGGCTGAAAGCCAGGATTTTATGGATGCGGACAACGTCTTTTTAGGTGCGCAAAACGTGTCGCAACAAGCTCAGGGGGCTTATACTGGTGAGGTTTCTGCTGAAATGCTTGCTGAAGTGGGATGTCGTTACATAATTGTGGGTCATTCCGAGCGACGCCAGTATTATGGGGAAACCAGTGAGGTTGTTGCTGCCAAGTTTATGCAGGTACAGGAGGCTGCTTTAGTCCCTATACTTTGTGTGGGAGAGTCGTTAGAACAACGTGAAAGTGGCGAGATGGAACAAACCATCAAACATCAAGTTGACGCCGTTGTTTCTGCAGCAGGTATCGATAATATCCGCAAGGCTGTGATTGCATACGAGCCGATTTGGGCAATCGGTACTGGTGAAACAGCCAGTCCGGAACAGGCACAGGAGGTGCATGCCCTTATTCGTAATCAGATTGCACAACAATCTGCGCAAGTAGCGGATGATTTGAGAATTCTTTACGGTGGTAGTGTTAAGGCAGACAATGCCAGCGAATTATTTTCGCAGAGTGATATTGATGGCGGTCTAATTGGTGGTGCTTCACTGGTTGCAGAGCAGTTTAATGCAATTGTTTCTGCGGCTGCCAGGTAAATTCTGGTTAACAGTAAACTTATACATTTAATTTTGGTAATAATTCATGCTTTATAGTGTTCTTGTGTCAGTGGATGTACTTATAGCCGCGAGTTTAATCGGTCTGGTTTTATTGCAACAAGGTAAAGGTGCCAGCGTAGGCGCTGCGTTTGGTAGTGGTGCTTCCTCAACTGTGTTTGGTTCGCGTGGTTCGGCGTCTTTTTTAACGCGGGCTACTGCAATATTAGCGGCGCTTTTCTTTGTAAATAGTATTGTTCTGGCTTATCTGGCAAGTAACCGGCCTGTCGCTGAAAGTGTGGTCGAGTCTGCTGCTCCGGCCCAGGAAGAAAAGGTCGATGCTGAGCTGATCGAAATGATTAAAGATCAACTCGATGAGCAGTTAGAGAGTAGTGCGCAGGAACAACCACCCAGTTTGCCAGAAGATGTGCCTAGTCTAAGCGGCGAAGGTGAGACGGCAGGGGGAACGGGCGAAATTATTGAAGAGGTTAAAGTGCAGGTACAGCAAGAGACAGAATCTTCGAAAGAAGCGGTACAGTCACTACCTACAGATGTGCCCCAATAAGTTTCTTTATTTCAGAATCTATTCTTAGATTCAATTTCATATTGCCGATGTGGTGGAATTGGTAGACACGCTGTCTTGAGGGGGCAGTGGCGCGAGCCGTGCCGGTTCGACTCCGGCCATCGGCACCACACTTGCGCGAGGGTATTGCGCACAAAGTATTCATGGCGAAACCATTCCTTATCAGTAATGACGCAACCCTTCTCCATTGGAATAAGTTATTGATATGTAAGCAGAAAATGACGAGTTAGATGTTTTATGTCCCTATTCGCCTACTTAATATCCTTATTACCTCAGTTATTTGTGTTCATGAGGTCTGGAGCTTAAACTGGAAAACTAACCTGAAATTCGAATCGAAGGCAAAATTGCCTCAATTTCGAAGTAAACGACATCCACAGCATGCTTCAAGAATACGTTCCGATATTAATATTTCTGGCCATCGCAGTTGCAATTGGCATTGTGCCTATTGCCCTTGGCCTGATACTGGGGAAACGAGTTCCGGAAGCCGCCAAGGACTCACCTTATGAGTGTGGATTCGAGGCATTTGAAGATTCTCGAATGAGATTTGATGTTCGTTATTACCTGGTCGCCATCCTGTTTATTATTTTTGATCTGGAAATCGCCTTTTTGTTTCCGTGGGCAGTGGCGTTGCGCGAAATTGGAATGCCGGGCTTATTGGCGATGGCATTCTTTTTAACAATACTGGTTATAGGCTTTATATATGAATGGAAAAAAGGGGCCCTGAACTGGGAGTAGTATGGAAACTGAACAAATTCTACAACAGGGTTTTGCGGTCGGAAAACTTGACCAACTTGTAAATTGGGCAAGAACCGGCTCGATGTGGCCCATGACCTTTGGGTTGGCTTGCTGTGCCGTTGAAATGATGCAAGCAGGCGCGTCCAGATACGATCTTGATCGATTTGGAGTCATGTTCCGACCCAGTCCGCGACAATCCGATGTAATGATTGTCGCAGGGACACTGGTCAACAAGATGGCGCCGGCATTGCGTAAAGTATACGACCAGATGGCAGAACCAAAGTGGGTGATTTCTATGGGTTCATGTGCAAATGGCGGGGGTTATTATCATTACTCCTATTCGGTTGTACGGGGTTGTGACCGAATCGTTCCAGTCGACATCTATGTGCCAGGGTGTCCGCCAACTGCAGAAGCATTGATGTACGGAGTTATACAACTACAGAATAAAATTCGCAGAAGCAGTTCAATAACACGTTAAACCGTTTTCTTTTAAAAATAAAAATGATAAACGAAGTTAAATTCGAATCGATAGTGCGCGACCTAGCAGAGAGTAAAGGTTGCCGATTGGTTAACGAGAGAGATGAATTAACACTTGAGGTAAATTCTGCCGACTTAATTTCGATTTTAATCTTTCTGCGTGATACAAACGAATTGCTATTTGATCAGTTAATTGATCTCGCCGGAATTGATTATCTTGAGTATGGGAAGACGGAATGGAAAACGCAGCAGGCAACTGGCAGCGGATTTAGTCGAGGCGTACGTCGGGAAACTTTTGGCAGGTTTAAATTCGAAGATAATACGATCTCGAATATTATGGATGGACCGCGCTATGCAGTAGTTTATCATCTGCTCTCTGTTCAGAATAATCACAGAATTCGGGTTAAAGTTTTTTGCGATGATAACGAATTCCCGGTAATTCCTTCAGCATGTTCAGTATGGCACGTTGCAAACTGGTATGAGCGAGAAGCGTTTGACTTATATGGCATCGTATTTGAAGGGCATCCTGATCTGCGTCGAATTTTGACCGATTATGGATTTGTGGGTCATCCTTTGCGAAAAGATTTTCCTTTGGTAGGGCACGTTGAGGTTCGGTTTGATCCTGCTAAAGAGCGAGTGGTTTATGAACCGGTTTCTATCGAGCCACGCGTTCTCGTTCCAAAAGTTATACGAGAAGATAACCGCTATGAGCAAGAAGGCGAGGAGCCTTAACGCTTATGGCAGAAATACGGAATTACACAATGAACTTTGGGCCGCAACATCCCGCAGCCCATGGTGTGCTGCGTCTGGTATTAGAGCTCGACGGAGAAGTAATAGAGCGTGCGGATCCGCATATTGGTCTTTTACACAGAGGTACTGAGAAGTTAGCTGAGAGCAAGCCCTATAATCAGAGTATTGGTTATATGGATCGCCTGGATTATGTATCCATGATGTGTAATGAACACAGCTATGTACTTGCGATAGAGAAACTGTTGGGAATCGAGCCTCCAATACGTGCGCAGTATATCCGGGTAATGTTCGATGAGATCACGCGTATCCTTAATCATCTGCTGTGGTTGGGTGCGCACGCGCTGGACGTCGGTGCAATGTCCATGTTTCTGTACGCGTTCAGAGAGCGCGAAGATTTAATGGATTGTTATGAAGCGGTATCAGGTACACGTATGCATGCAACCTATTACCGTCCTGGAGGTGTTTATCGTGATCTTCCCCAGTCGATGCCTCAATACGCTGCTTCAAAGTGGCGTAACGAGAAAGAAGTGAAGCAATTAAATGAGTCCCGGGAAGGTTCGTTGCTGGAGTTTATCGAATCGTTTACCGATCGCTTTCCTGGGTGCGTTGATGAGTACGAAACCTTGCTAACTGATAATCGAATCTGGAAGCAACGCACCGTCAATATCGGAGTGGTTTCTCCAGAGCGTGCGTTGCAGCTAGGTTTTACTGGCCCAATGTTAAGGGGTTCGGGGGTGGAGTGGGATCTGCGCAGAAAGCAACCCTATGAGGTTTATGATGAGTTGAAATTCGAGGTGCCGATCGGTGTGAATGGCGATTGCTATGATCGTTATCTGGTGCGCATAGAAGAGATGCGACAATCCAATGAAATTATCAGGCAGTGTTCCGATTGGCTTAAACATAATCCCGGCCCTGTGTTGCTGGATGATCATAAAGTCACCCCTCCATCAAGGGCAGAGATGAAGGATGATATGGAGTCGCTTATTCATCACTTCAAGCTGTTTACCGAGGGCTACTGTTTGCCTGCGGGTGAGGTCTACTCTGCAATTGAGCATCCTAAAGGAGAGTTCGGTATTTATCTGGTTTCGGATGGCGCGAATAAGCCGTATCGAATAAAAATCCGTGCACCTGGTTTTTCTCATTTGGCAGCATTAGATGAGATGGTTAAGGGGCATATGCTTGCGGACGTGGTCGCTGTAATTGGGTCACAAGATATTGTATTTGGTGAGATTGACAGGTAATAGTATGGCGCGTGTTATCGCAAAAGAATTATCGCAGGAAGTATTAGACAAAGTGGAAGACTGGTTGCAGCGTTTTCCACAAGAGCAAAAACAATCTGCCGTTCTTGGGGGTTTGCACGCCATTCAGCATGAATATGGCTATTTGCCTGTGGAACAGATGGATGTACTTGCTGATAAACTGCAGATTCCGGCGATTGCAGTATATGAAGTTGCGTCTTTTTATTCCATGTTTGAACTGAAGCCGGTAGGAAAACATACCATCGCGGTTTGTACTAACCTTTCATGTATGTTGAGAGGCGGTGAAGAAATTCTGTCTTATCTTGAGGAGAAGCTGGAAATTAAGTGCGGAGAGACATCTTCGGACGGCAAGTTTTATTTAAAGAAAGAGGAAGAATGTCTGGCGGGATGTTGTGGCGCACCCATGATGCAGGTGGATCATGTGTACTATGAAAATTTAACGCCTGCAGTAGTTGACGAAATTCTGGAAAAGATGGATTGAGCCATGGACGAAGTCGTATATCGAACGAGAAATACTGAAGCATCGTGGTCCTTGCAGACGTATCGCGATGCGGGAGGCTATCAGGCGCTTGAAAAAATTATTCGCGAAAAAATTCCACCGCTGGATGTTGTCGAAATAGTGAAGCAATCCGGCTTACGTGGCCGCGGCGGTGCCGGGTTTCCAACGGGTGTTAAGTGGAGTTTCATGCCGCAGAACTCCGACAAGCAAACGTATATTGTTTGCAATTCAGATGAGTCAGAACCAGGGACCTGTAAGGATAGGGACATACTGCGATATAACCCGCATGCGCTGGTCGAAGGAATGATTATTGCCGGATATGCTATCGGTGCGTCGGTGGGGTACAACTATATGCGCGGCGAGTTCATGGATGAGCCATATAAAAGATTTAAGCAGGCTCTGCAGGAAGCGTACGAACAGGGTTATGCAGGTGAAGACATACTGGGTTCTGGATTCAATTTTGAATTGTTCGATGTATTGGGCGCAGGCGCGTATATCTGTGGAGAGGAGACCGCGTTATTGGAATCATTGGAAGGCAAAAAGGGATTGCCGAGATTCAAGCCTCCATTTCCTGCAGCGTTTGGCCTTTATGGGTGCCCAACTACGATTAATAATACGGAAAGTCTGGCGTCAGTACCATCCATAATACTGAATGGCGCAGACTGGTTTGCGTCGCTTGGTATTCCTAATAATGGCGGTGTGAAATGTTTTTCTGTCTCGGGGCATGTTGCTAACCCGGGAAATTTTGAAGTATCTCTTGGGACACCATTTAGTGAATTACTGAAGCTTGCTGGTGGCATTTGGCATGAGCGAAAATTAAAAGCGGTAATCCCAGGCGGTTCTTCTGTTCCCGTTGTGCCGGGAAATATCATGATGGAGACCAATATGGATTACGACTCCATTAACAAAGTCGGTTCGTTTCTGGGTTCAGGTGCGGTTGTTGTGATGGATGAAACAACAGATATGGTTCAGGTGTTACGTCGTATTTCAAGATTTTATTTTTCAGAGTCCTGTGGCCAGTGCACGCCGTGTCGTGAAGGAACTGGTTGGCTGTATCGCATGTTAACCAGAATTGTTAATGGTGAAGGTACCCTGCAGGATATCGATACACTGGATGATGTGGCAGCAAATATTCAGGGTCGTACTATATGCGCCTTGGGTGATGCTGCGGCGATGCCGGTTCAAAGCTTTATCAAGCATTATCGTGAAGAATTTGTACATTATGTTGAGCATGGTCGAAGTATTGTGAGTACTCAGGATATTGCAGCGTAACAACTCATGTCAGAACAATCACAACAAGATTTGATTAGCGTAACGATTGATGGTGTAGAGCTGCAAGCGCCACGAAATGCAATGATTATAGAAGTTGCTGATCGGGCGGGCATTGCAATTCCCAGATTTTGTTATCACAAGCATCTGTCGATCGCTGCAAATTGTCGTATGTGCATGGTGGAAGTTGAGAAGGTGCCAAAACCATTGCCTGCTTGTGCTACGCCAATCAGTGATGGCATGAAAATATTTACGCGCTCTAACTTGGCGATCGATGCACAAAAAGGCACGATGGAGTTTCTTTTGATTAATCACCCACTTGATTGTCCAGTATGCGATCAGGGTGGTGAGTGTGAATTGCAGGACATTGCTGTGGGTTACGGAAGCGATGTGAGTCGGTTTACAGAAGGAAAGCGTGTCGTAAGGGATAAGAATATCGGCCCACTGGTATCCACTGACATGACACGGTGCATTCATTGTACTCGTTGCGTGCGTTTTGGAAGCGAAATAGCCGGTGTCCGGGAGTTAGGTGCAACCGGTCGCGGTGAGTTTATGGAAATTGGCACCTACGTTGAGAAATCGTTGTCGTCCGAACTATCAGGCAATGTAATCGATTTATGTCCGGTGGGCGCCTTGAACGCGAAGCCTTCGCGTATGCGAGGCCGTGCCTGGGAAATGGTTGAAGCTAAAAGTATAAGCCCGCATGACGCGCTGGGTTCTAATCTTAATATCCATGTCATTCGTAACCAGGTGATTCGTGTCGTTCCTCAGGAAAATCCTGAAATAAATGAAACCTGGTTGTCTGATCGTGATCGTTTCAGTTATGAGGCGATGTATAGTGATGCTCGGCTTAAGCAGGTGATGCACAAAAACAATGATGCCTGGAATGAGCAGAGTTGGTCTGAGGCACTGAAGCAGTTTGCAAAATGTTTGCGAGCCTATTCGCCAGAAGATATCGGCATTTTAATCAGTCCGAATCAAAGTAATGAAGAGTTTTATCTAACGCAGAAAATTGCGCGCGCCCTGGATATCAAGAATATTGATCATCGAGTGAGTCAAGTTGATTTTCGTGGTCAGGAAAATGATCCATTGTTTCCATGGTTGGGGCAAAGAGTTGTTGACCTGGAAGAGCAAGAGGTAATTTTAATTATCGGCAGCGATCTGCGTAGTGAGCAGCCCATGCTGACACATCGAGTGCGCAAGGCAGCCATGCGCGGTGCCAAAGTGATTGTGATCAATCCTCAGCGATTCGATTTCCATATGGATGTCGCAGGTTACGAAGTCGTTAGGCCGCAAGATTGGCTGGCGGTGTTAATGGGATTGTTGTCTGATTTTGGTGCCCAATCGAAGCAGAAGCTTCCCGCTGAGTTGGAAAAGCAATTGGGTGAGGCAAATAGGGCTGGTGCCTATACGCAATATGCCGGTTGGCTGCTCGGGCATAAGAAAACCTGTGTTCTGATAGGTAGCTTAATGCAGCAACATTTCGATTATTCCGCTCTGCGCGCACTGGCTTTTTGGATTTCTAAATGTACGGACTCAAGCTTTGGTTATGTTCCGTTAGCATCTAACGCGGCAGGTGCGTCTTTACTTGGGGTACTACCGCATCGCGGTGTTATGGGTGTTGCGGACCCTGAGCCAGGGATGAATTACCTGGAGATGGTCCAATCTCCACGCAGAGTATATATATTAATGGGACTTGAGCCCGAGTGGGACTGTGCCTTGCCTGGCGCCACTGTTCAGGCGCTGGAGCAGGCAGAATTGGTTATTTCGCTTTCTTCATTTACCAGTGAAAGTATGCAGAAGTATTGTGACTGGATGTTACCGATGAGTTGTTATGCGGAGTCGCAGGGAACCAAGGTAAACCTGGAAGGTCGTTGGCAATCCTATTCAAAAGTCGTGCAAGCAGATGCTGAAGTTAAAGATGGCTGGAAAATTTTGCGCATGTTGGGGACAGAATTAGGGCTTGAGGGTTTTGACTATTATTCTGTGGACGATGTTCGTGCCGAAATAGGCAAGCAAGTTGATGAGTCTGTTGCTTTTTCCAATGAGCTGAATTCTCTGCCTGCTATTGAATTGAGGTCTTTTGATCAGGAATCAGTGTTCAGGGTTGGAAGTCTGCCTATTTATTCAACGGATTCTCTGGTACGGCATGCACCTTCATTGCAGGAAGCAATGGAAAAACAGGATGCGGTCTTGTGGGTGCATGAGAATGATGTTGCCAAATTTGGATTGCTGGAAGGTAAGTGGGTGCGTGTAACCCAGGATGGAGAGAAAAGTATCCTTAAGTGTGTGGTCAATAATGACTTGATGCCAGGGACAGTCTGCATAATGCGCGGGTTGCCACGAAGCGAAAAACTGGGTGCGGTATTCAGCCCTGTTGAACTCAAGAATCTTTCGGTGTAATTGCGATGCTTTCTATTTGGTATGCCGTCCCAGAACTTTTTAGAGACATTATTGTTATTTCTTTTCTGATTGTTGTATTTCTTCTGGTACTCATGGGTGCGGTAGCCTACGTAACGTTCGCTGAGCGAAAAATTATTGGTTATATGCAGATGCGCATTGGCCCAAACCGGGTTGGGCCGCGTGGATGGCTGCAACCGATTGCAGATGCGTTAAAGCTGTTAACAAAAGAAATGATTTTGCCTACCAATGCAAATTACTTCTTGTTTCGTTTTGCTCCCATACTAACTATTGTACCTGCTTTGGCTGCATGGGCTGTCATTCCATTTACTGAGGGGATTCAGTTTTCGAATATTAATGCCGGTCTATTGTATATATTGGCGTTAACGTCGATGGGTGTATACGGTGTCATTGTTGCCGGCTGGGCTTCCAACTCCAAGTACGCACTGTTAGGAGCGTTACGTTCCGCAGCTCAAATTGTTTCGTATGAAATTGCGATGGGATTTGCCCTGGTGGGTGTGTTAATGGCAAGTGGCAGTTTAAACCTTGGTGATATTGTGCGAGCGCAAAGCGGCAATATTGGTCATTGGTATGTTTGGCCATTGATGCCATTGTTTATGGTCTATCTGGTTTCCGGTGTGGCAGAAACCAATCGTGCGCCTTTCGATGTGGCGGAAGGGGAGTCCGAAATTGTTGCGGGATTCCATGTGGAATATTCCGGGATGGGCTTTGCGGTATTTTTCCTGGCGGAATATGCCAATATTATTCTGATCTCAGCGCTGATGGCGTTATTGTTCCTGGGTGGCTGGTTGAGCCCGTTTGAGGGGCCATCATGGCTTTTAAGTATCCCAATCATTGGTATTTATTTTTTTCAGGGGTTTTCCTGGCTGCTGGATATTCCGCTGCTTGGTGCGCTTCTTGATTCTGGTCCGCATTGGTTTTTAGCGAAAACATGTTTTTTTATCTTTTGTTTTTTGTGGTTTCGCGCGACTTTCCCACGCTATCGTTACGATCAGATCATGCGTTTGGGATGGAAGGTGCTAATTCCTGTGACATTGATCTGGATTTTTGTGGAAGGTATCGCCATTGCCTTTCAAGTTTCACCCTGGTTTGATTGAGGTGGATTCGTGATTAAACATTTTCTGAAAAGTTTTACCTTGTGGGAGTTATTAAAGGGACTGTCATTAACCAGACGAAAACTGACTACAAAAAAAATCACGGTACAGTATCCAGAAGAGAAAACTCCGCAGTCCCCACGATTTCGAGGACTGCATGCCTTGCGCAGGTATCCAAGCGGAGAAGAGCGCTGTATCGGTTGTAAGCTTTGTGAGGCTGTTTGTCCTGCTCTGGCAATCACCATAGATACTGAAGAGCGAGAGGATGGCACTCGCCGAACAACTCGATACGATATCGATTTGTTTAAGTGTATTTACTGCGGATTTTGTGAGGAAGCATGTCCGGTAGATGCAATTGTTGAAACCAGAGTATTTGAATATCATTTTGAAGAACGTGGTACACAGGTGATGTCCAAACTGGATTTGCTTGCTGTTGGGGAAAAGTACGAAAAACAAATCGCAGAGGATCGGATGACCGATGCGCGCTATCGATAATTAGAATAACAAATTCATGTCCATTCAATTAATAATTTTTTATCTGTTTGCAGTGGTCATGATACTCGCTGCGATTCGGATGATTACTGCGAAGAATCCGGTTCATTCTGCTTTAAGTCTTGTAATGGTGTTTTTTACTTCGTCTGCAATCTGGTTGCTGATGGAGGCAGAGTTTCTCGCTATTGCATTGGTGCTGGTGTATGTCGGCGCAGTGATGGTGCTGTTTTTATTCGTTGTCATGATGCTTGATATCAATATTAGCCAGATTCGTGAGGGATTTGTTCGTTTCCTTCCAGCAGCAACGCTGGTTTCCGCGATTATGATTATTGAATTAGTACTGGTAGTGGTTTCCAAGGAATTCGATATTTCGCGAGTTGCAGTGGCTGCGCCTGAAATGAGTAATACCCAAGCATTGGGCAGTGTGCTGTATACAGATTATTTACTGCCATTTGAGGTGGCCGCGGTAATCCTGCTGGTCGCAATCATTGCAGCCATTGTGTTGACGTTGCGTCACCGAGCTGAAACGCGTTATCAAAATCCAGCTGAGCAGGTAAAAGTAAAACGAGAAGACCGCATTAGGATTATATCAATGCCGTCTGAGCGAAAGAGGGATACCTAGTGTTTGGTGGCGAAATAACGATAACCCATTTTCTGGTTCTGGGAGCGGTTCTGTTTTCTCTGGCGGTCGCTGGCATTTTTATAAACCGAAAAAACCTGATCGTGTTGTTGATGTCAATTGAGCTGATGTTGCTCGCGGTTAATATCAATTTTGTTTCCTTCTCATATTATCTGGGTGATCTCGCTGGACAGGTATTTGTGTTTTTCATTTTGACGGTGGCTGCTGCAGAAGCAGCTATCGGGCTTGCAATTCTGGTGGTTGTGTTTCGCAACCGCGGCACCATCAATGTGCAGGATCTTAACGAGATGCAGGGGTAGCCGCATGTCGATGTATACCCTTTGCTTGTTAGCCGTTGTGGCTCCATTAAGCGGAGCTTTACTGGTTGGATTGCTGGGGAGGAGCCTGACTGAAGTTCAGGCACATCGCATAGCAATTGGAGGTGTCACCCTGGCACTTGCGTCATCATTGGGGGTATTTTATTTGTTGTTCCAGGGCGCATTTGAGCCGGAAGTTTTCACTGTGTATCAGTGGGCACTGATTGGCGAGTTTTCGCTGGAGATTGGGTTTCTGATTGATTCACTAACCGCGATTATGATGCTTGTGGTGACGTTCGTTTCTTTGATGGTGCATATTTATACGATTGGGTATATGCACGATGATCCCGGGTACCGGCGATTCTTTAGTTATATTTCATTATTCACCTTCGCAATGCTTATGCTGGTGATGTCAAATAATTTTTTGCAGTTGTTTTTTGGTTGGGAAGCCGTTGGTTTGGTTTCATATCTGTTGATTGGATTTTGGTATACGCGCCCGACAGCGATCTTTGCCAATTTAAAAGCGTTTCTGGTTAATCGTGTGGGAGACTTTGGTTTCCTTTTGGGTATTGCAGCAATCGCAATAACAACATCAAGCATGGATTATGGGCAAGTCTTTCATGTTGCACCTCATTTGCAGGATTCTATGTTAACGATTACGGATAAAGTGCAGGTATCGTTACTTACTTTTATTTGCATTGCATTGTTCGTTGGAGCAATGGGTAAGTCGGCGCAAGTGCCACTGCATGTGTGGTTGCCGGACTCAATGGAAGGCCCGACACCAATCTCTGCCCTTATACACGCAGCAACCATGGTGACTGCAGGAATATTTATGGTTGCGCGGATGTCGCCAATTTTTGAATATAGTGAGACTGCACTGATCTTTATTATGTATACCGGCGCAATTACCGCTTTCTTTATGGGTCTGGTGGCGATTGTTCAGGACGATATAAAAAAGGTGGTTGCCTATTCTACTTTGTCTCAGCTGGGATATATGACGGTTGCATTAGGTGTGTCTGCTTATTCATTGGCTATATTCCATTTGTTTACACATGCATTCTTCAAGGCGTTGCTATTTCTGGCAGCGGGATCGGTAATCATTGCACTGCATCACGAGCAGGATGTGCGCAAAATGGGAGGGTTGTGGCGTCGTATGCCGATTACTTATGTAACTTCGCTCATTGGTACATTGGCACTAATCGGATTTCCTGCGCTATCGGGATTCTTCTCAAAAGAATCTATTATTGAAGCAGTGCATCTTTCCAGCCTGCCTGGTGCCGAACAGGTGTACTGGTTGGTGCTGGCGGGGGTATTTGTAACAGCATTTTATTCATTGCGCTTGCTGTTGCTGGTTTTTCATGGTGCGCCACGCATGAGCGTTGAGCAATTTGGGCACGTTCACGAATCGCCGAGAGTGGTTACCTATCCGCTAATTATCTTGGCAGTTTGTAGCGTATTGGCTGGTTTTGTAATAGAGCCACTTATATATGGCGAATTTTTCAATGATTCCATCCATGTTCTGGATGAACATCCTGCAATGATTGCCTTGGCGGAAAGATTTCATGGAATTCAGGCGATGATTATGCACGGGTTTGTTGCCGTGCCATTCTTGCTTTTGCTCAGTGGTGTTGGGCTTGCAGTAATCTGTTATTTTATTGCGCCGCAAATTCCACAGTTTGCGGCCCGCATATTTGCGATCCCTCATAAGATATTGCTGCATAAATATGGATTTGACTGGCTGTATATTAATGGGTTTGCACGCTTAGGCGTGGGTGTCGGTAAAGGGATGGCTGCACTGGGCGATCGCATTATCATTGATGGTCTGCTTGTAAATGGAGCAGCCAACCTGGTAAGAGGCGTTGCTGTTCGCGTACGCAGGATTCAGTCGGGTTATCTTTATCGATACGCCTTCACAATGATTATTGGTTTATTGGTTCTCCTTACTCATTTCTATTTGCAAAACTAGGGCATAACGCTGTTAACTGATATGGAATTGCCATTGCTTAGTCTGCTTATCTGGTTGCCCATTTTGGCCGCAATAATGATTTTATTTGCGGGTCGTGGAAATGGGGAGCAAATGAAGTGGTTTGCTTTAATTATTTCACTTCTGGAGTTAATTGTTGGCCTGGTGTTGCTTGTTCGTTCCAATTCATTTGCGCCTATGCAGTTCATCGAAAAACACATCTGGATTGAACGCTTTGATATTTACTATGCGCTGGGTGTCGATGCCATTTCCGTTACGTTAATCGTGCTTACAGTATTTATGACCTTGCTGATTGTTATCACCAGTTGGCAGAACGTGAAAACCCAACTTTCACATTACCTTGCCGCTTTTTTGCTGCTGGAAGGGTTAATGATTGGCGTCTTTTGTGCACTAGATGCAATTTTATTCTACGTGTTTTTTGAAGCAATGCTGGTCCCCATGTTTTTAATCATTGGCATCTGGGGTGGTCCACAGCGAGTATACGCTACGATCAAGTTTTTTCTGTATACATTTTTGGGCTCGGTTTTTATGTTAATTGCGTTGTTGTATTTATATACCCAGGCGCAATCATTCGAGATTGCTGAGCTATATTCGTTGCCGTTGCCCCTTAATGTGCAAATTCTATTATTTCTTGCATTTCTGGTTGCCTTTGCAGTTAAGGTGCCCATGTGGCCTGTGCATACCTGGCTGCCTGATGCTCATGTGGAAGCGCCTACAGGTGGCTCTGTCATTCTTGCAGCCATTATGCTGAAGGTGGGTGGTTATGGATTTTTACGATTTAATTTACCGGTAACTCCGGACGCTAGTAGTGCATTGGATTGGCTACTCATCGCCTTGTCTTTAATTGCAATTGTCTATATTGGATTTGTTGCATTGGCGCAAAAAGATATGAAGAAACTCATTGCTTATTCTTCTATCGCTCATATGGGTTTTGTTACATTGGGTATATTTGTAATTTTCCAGATGACTCCAGGTAATTATGATTTTCAGGCGTTAGCGTTACAGGGCGGTATTATCCAGATGATCTCACATGGCTTCATTTCTGGCGCGCTGTTTTTATGTGTCGGTGTGCTCTACGATCGGATGCATTCTCGCAATATTGAAGACTATCAGGGCGTCGTCAATAGCATGCCAAAATTTGCAGCACTGATGGTGTTATTCGCGTTGGCAAATTCCGGTTTGCCAGGGACTTCCGGTTTCGTTGGCGAATTCATGGTAATCATTGCAAGCTTCGATGCCAGTGTCTGGTACGCTGTCTTTGCAGCTCTAACACTGATTGTGGGTGCGGCTTATTCGTTGTGGTTAATTAAACGAATCATATTTGGCACAACATTAAATGAAAATGTTGCAGCGCTCAGTGACGTAAATGCGAGAGAGTTCGGGGCGTTGTTAAGTCTTGCGGTTTTGGTTCTTTGGTTGGGTCTTTGGCCTTCTCCTCTGGTTGAATATCTGCAACCTTCTGTGGTTAAAGTTCTAGAATATTCACTCGTTTCCAAACTTCCCTGATTATGAATATAAACGCATTAGTAGTTGATCATTTTCTTCATATACCGGAGTTAACGCTCTTGGTGGGAGCGTGTGCGGTTCTGTTACTTGGTGTATTTGTATCTTCGAAAAACAGCTGGACGTATTATTCGAGCCAGTTGATTTTGCTGGTGGTTATTTATATAAGCTTTAATTTGTCCTTTGAATCGTCGGCTCAGTATTACAACGGATTTTATGTGATTGATGGACTGGCGGTTTTGACTAAAGCAAGCATGTGCCTGTTAATGTTTGTGGTGTTGGTCTATTCGCGTAGTTTTGTACGTTCGCATAAATTACCTCCTGGAGAATTTTATTCTTTAGTCCTTTTTTCATTGCTTGGCATGTTGCTGATTGCTTCAGCTGGACATCTGTTAATGATATACCTTGGGCTGGAATTACTATCACTTTCTTTGTATACGCTCGTTGCCATGAATCGCGATGATTCCAGCAGTTCCGAGGCGGCAATCAAGTATTTCGTGCTAGGTGCAATAGCATCAGGCTTCTTATTGTACGGTATCTCGTTGTTGTATGGTTTGACAGGCGCATTGTATTTGTCTGAACTCATGGCTAATCTGCAAGCGACATCGAGTATAGGACTAGTGGCTGCTTTGATTTTTATCGTAATAGGGATTGCCTTTAAGTTGGGTGCGGTGCCATTTCATATGTGGTTGCCTGATGTTTATCAGGGTGCGCCCTTGCCGGTAACCCTGTTAATTAGCAGTGTGCCAAAAATTGCCGGTTTCATGCTGGCCGCTCGCTTGTTAGTTGATGGGCTGCAAAGCATGCATGCCTATTGGCAGCAAATTTTATTGTTATTGGCAATTTTATCGCTTTTGGCCGGCAATATTATTGCTATCGCGCAAGAAAATCTTCGGCGCATGCTGGCATATTCAACGATTGGCCACGTAGGCTACATTATGTTGGGATTTCTGGTCGGAAACGCAGCTGGTTATTCGGCTGCGCTATTTTATACGCTGGTATATGCGCTAATGAGTTCCGCAGTTTTTGGTTCATTGCTTTGTGCTGCACGCATGGGCAGGGATATCGTTATGTTGGAGGATTTAAAAGGATTAAGCAGGCACTATCCGTGGCTGGCATTTCTGTTATTGCTGCTGATGTTTTCAATGGCAGGAGTGCCATTAACCGTCGGGTTTTATGCGAAACTGAATATTTTGCAGGTGGCCGTGAGCGGTGGGCAAATTGTTGCGGCGGTTATAGCCGTAATAACCTCTGTTGTAGGTGCATATTATTATTTGAGGGTAATAAAGTTAATGTATTTTGACGAAGGTGCGGAGGTTGATTCTGTCCCAATGCCAGCCGGACACATCTCAGTACTGAGTGTACATGCGATGCTGGTAATCGTTCTGTTCCTATTTCCGCAAACCCTGCTTAGTCTTTGCGCAAACGTATTTCGCTAAGCATCGCGTAAGAAATGCTTCGTTGACGTTGTTGGCCACAAGATAATTGGATTGGTTCCCGGTCAAGTATCAATCTTGAAATATTGCGCCGACCTGCGTACACTCCGTCGCTCAGTCGATGCGGGGTGGAGCAGTCTGGCAGCTCGTCGGGCTCATAACCCGAAGGTCGCAGGTTCAAATCCTGCCCCCGCTACCAAATTTTTATGGCCATTACATATGTCGGAGATATCAATAGCCATAAGATTTGTCAGATTCGATTATTGCTACAATCCGACGCAAATTATGTTGATGGTCATTACTTAAGCTATATAAGAGTAAATCGTTTGAAAAACACTATAAATATTACCCTTATTATTTCTCTGGTCCTTTGGGGGCAGCCAGCCATGGCGTATATTGACCCAGGCTCCGGCAGCGCAATCATGTCGGCTATTATTGGTTTTTTTGTCGCCGTTGGTCTCGCAGTTAAGACATACTGGTACAAGCTAAAATCCATTTTCACTGGCAAACAAAAATCGCCGCTGAAAAACTCGGAGTCTGGCAAAGAAAAAAAATAGATACTCATGTCTGCTGTATTTTTAACTTTATAGAAGTTGCTATTATAGAAACGTTTTATCGGCCGTTATGTTTCTCGCCAAAACAATTGTCTCCTAGATCACTAATCCCTGAACTCGTTTTTTACGGCAAGTTGTTATATAAAGATATTATTTTTAGGCCAATTGAAATCAATTGGGGCTAGTGCATGAGCTGCTACGTTCTATAAGTAGCTTGCAATTTAATTACGTTAAACACTCAGTAGCGAGTTGAGTATTTTTTATGCACTTTATATTTTAATTTCATAGGAAATATAATGCACTCTTATTCAGGCGTAATAAAAACTTTTCTTAATAATTTTTTTCTTTCGACTGTACTGTCTTTATTTGTAGTATCTGGCGTACTTTTATTTAAACCGCTTAATATTATTCTCGGCAATCCTGCTGATTTTACTTCGTCTATAAGTGAGCTAACAGATTATTATTTATCTGGTATGGGCGCGTATTTTTTGGGGCTTTCTATTGTATCTTTAATTGTTTTATCAATTGGGAAATTGAAGCCATTTTATACCGCCTTACTCTTTTCAATTGGACTTTTATTTTACATCCAAAGCAATTTAATAAATTGGAATTATGGTTTATTAGATGGGAGAACGATCTATTGGAATGGATTTTGGTATCGAGAAATTATAGATCTATTAATTTGGTTTGGAATTGGCGGAATTATTATAGCTAAAAGGGAGTTTCTATTAAAAAACGCATTTGTTTTTTCGTTAGCAATAATTTTAATTCAGGCAGTTCCGTTAGGAATGAATTTATATAATAAAATAAGTGAAAGTAGTGAAAAAAAGCCAGCATCGAGTAAAAAAATACAGAACAGTCCACCAGTAAATTATTCGATTGATTACGAAAAGCAATTTTTATTTTCAAAAAATAAAAATATATTTATATTTGTGTTGGACGCAATCAGTGATTATGCGCTGGAAGAAGTTTTAGACGAGCATCCGGAGTTAGCCGAGAGACTGGATGGATTTATAAGATTTAACAATGTGATGGGTACTGGTGGATATACAAGATTTTCTGTGCCTGCCTATATTTCAGGGAAGCCATATTTGAATCAAGAGCCATTTATAGACTACACGGCTAACGCATTTAAAAGTGATGACTCTATATTAAAAGTATTGCGCGAACGACATTGGAACACAGGCTTCTACAAACACACGATACTGCGTAGAGAGAGTATATCTCCTGAAATTTTAACGGAAATTAAGCTTGGCAGCGCAAGAAGGGTTGGAGGTGCGGATTCGGACTTAAAAGGGTTAAGTTTGTATTTAAGTTCTCCTCAATCATTAAAGAGATGGTTCTATGACTTATTTAAGCTGGCCTATATTTGGGAGGGGAAAGCCTGGGAAGGAAGAAGTGAAGATGTATTGGCGAAGTCAAGTGCTAATAGTGAGAAGTTTAATTTAACTCCTTTTCCTAATAACTCAACGGACTTGAAATTCATTAATAACATGCTTCATACAGCTTCTGTTGGGTATGAGAGACCATCGTTTAAATATTATCATATAAATGGTGCGCATGGACCGTATACAATTGATAAAAAATTTAGGATAAAGAACAAAACCAGCTATAAAGACGAGATATATGTTTCTCTAAAAATTGCATTAAGATTTATCGATATATTAAAAGGGCTGGGAATATATGATTCTTCGCAAATTTATATCATGGCAGATCATGGGTCATTTGCGACTTCCAGTAATGTGGATAAGGTAAAAAAATTAATGAAGAGTTCTTTTCCAAAAGCAAGCACGGTAATGTTTATGCTTAAAGATTTTGCAGCAAGAGGTGGGCTGGCCGTTAGTAATATTCCGCTTTCACACTACGACTTACCATCGATTGTTGTCGGAATGGTAGAAAAGAGCACTTCTCAAGATGTTGAGGAATATTTAAGTCAGCATGCCAGACGCAAACGAGAATTTTACTCATTTTCAAATACCATAGGAGATTATTATCCCAGAATTATAGGACTTCAAGTGACAGAGGATTTTAGTGATCCAGATGCTTGGTCGTTAACCGGGAGAGAATACTACCCACTGTCAACCAATGCGGCAAGAGAGTTTGATTGTAATCAAGATGAATTGTCTTTGACGAAACGTGATGAATTTATCCGCTACGTCCCAGATAATCTCCTGGATATTTCTGGTTTAACTAGGGGTAAAAGAGTAAACATAATATTGCCCCTGAAAAGTAATTGTGAGCAAGAAGATTTCATAGTTAATCTGCGGCTGGGTGCAGTTTTGGGGACCCATACATTAACAGGTAAAGAAGTAAATTCTAGAAAATTCCATGTGCGATTGTATGATAAGTATAAATCATCTACGCAAAAAGTTCATACGGAAGAGGTTACTAATTTCCCTGTTTTAATTCGAAAGGAGTATTTGGAGGGCGATAGTATAAAATTAACTTTGCGACTAGAGGATTGGACAAGCGGCTGGCAGTTTATCGATAGACAGGGTCAAAGGATAATTAGCGGTTCGCTAAGGTTGCATAGTTTAGCACTGACACCACCAGATAATGATCAAGAATATATTGAGCTAAGAGTGATGAATTAATCTAGACATGCTTTCCTTTTAAATTAAGTAAGGTTTCATTTTGATGGTAATTTTAAAGATGATACGTTTAAAGCATTGAGCGGTTTGATTGTGAAAGATAAAAATATAGAGAAAAAAAATTGGGAATTTAACAAAAAGTATTGGGATACTTTTTATAAGAGTAATCACAAGCACACGCCATCTCAATTTTGTGTTTGTGTGTTGACAGAAATTGATTCGAATTCAGTTGTTGTTGAATTGGGGAGTGGAAATGGTAGAGATGCGCATTACTTCGCAAGTCAGGGTAAAGTAACCATTGCAATTGACCTATCCTACCAGGCCATTAAGAGTTGCGAAGATGAAGCGAAAGCAAGAAATATTAATCACTCAACTTTTTTTCAAGGTGATATAACAAACAGAGATTATGTGAAAAAGATAGTCGAATTTGCCAGAGGCCAGGCGGATGGAAAAAAATTGTGTTTTTATTCTCGCTTTGTTATGCACTCATTAGATGAAGATCAAGAGTTAATGCTTTTGAGTATTTTGTCTGATTGCATGTATACAGATGAAAATGTTTACTTTGAGTTTCGTTCCAAAGAAGATTCAAGCTTGAAAAAACATTATGGAGGGCACTATCGTCGTTATATAGATACGGATAAATTTAGCCGATTACTCGCTGATAAAAATTTTTCAATAGATTACCAGATTACAGGCAAGGGGATGGCAAAATTTAAAGAAGAAGATCCATACGTTAGCCGCGTGATAGCTAGAAAGAAATAATGCCAAAAAAATTTAATTTTATAACTCATATAAAAAATGTCATAGAATTTCAACAGCTTCCAAAAGAACTTAGACGGTTGGTATTTTATTCAGAAAATAAAAATTATTGGGTTCATTTGGAAGGTCTTATTAAAGAGATACTCGCAACTTCAGATCTGCCCATTTGTTACATAAGTTCCGATGAGGATGACCCTGGACTTTTTCAGGAACATCCGAATTACAAGACATTTAAAATTGATGAGGGCTTTGTTCGTGACTGGTTGTTCGCAAACATCGAAGCTGATGTTATGGTCATGACCATGCCAGATTTACACCAGTATCAGGTTAAGCGTTCTAAACACAAGTTGCATTATGTCTATGTGCAGCATTCACTGGTGAGTTTTCATATGGTGTATCGGGAAGGAGCCTTTGACTACTTCGATACTATTTTTTGTGCTGGCCCCCATCATATTAGAGAAATTCGTGCCATGGAAACAAGATACAATTTACCACCTAAAAATCTGGTAGAACATGGTTATGGTCGGCTAGATGCAATTATTAAAGAGGGTGTTAATAGAAAAATTCTACAAAAATATAAAGATGGGCCAATGCATGTATTATTGGCTCCGTCTTGGGGTCCTAACGGTGTAATTGAATCCGGTGCGGGAGAGAAAATTGTTGATCAGCTTTTAGGGCTGGGCTATCAGGTCACTCTTAGACCTCATCCTATGACAATTAAATTTTCAAAAGACAAAATTATTCCGATTCAAAAAAAGCATATTAATAATAACCGATTTTTTTATGAGGCGGACGTAGCTGGTCAGGAATCATTGCATGATTCAGATGTAATGATAAGTGACTGGTCTGGTGCGGCTTTGGATTATGCTTTTGGGTTAAATAAGCCAGTGCTTTTTATCGATACACCTAGAAAGGTAAATAATAAGAATTATAAGGATTTAAATATTGAGCCTTTGGAGGTAGAAATTCGAAAATCGATTGGTTGTATAGTGCAGTTGGATGATATTGATAATTGTGGAGAATATTTGAAACGATTAGCCTCGTTTAACGAAAAAATTGACAAGATTAAATACAAATATGTTTTTAATATCGGTAAAAGTGCTCAAGTAGGAAGTGTGAGTCTGAGAAAAATTTGTAATGCAGGCTAATTTTTCGTCTATGTAACTATTTAAAATAAAAGTAAAGTTTTTGACTGCTTCATTGTATACAAAAGAATGCAATATAGAATTTTGGTGATTTGAGGTATTTACTTTTTAATATAATACGAGACATATGTGGCTTTCATATTCCGACATTAAGGCGCGAGAAACTTGTGAAATCTGAGCTCTATAATGGGCGGTGTGGAATTTTAATCTGCCTAATTTTTGTTTTCTGTTTTTTGTCTGGAAATTCATTTGGCGCAGAATTGGCTGAAATTGGAATAGATGCTTTCAAGCATTGCGGAAATGACTATTGTGAAGCATCGCTGCAAGATGTCAGTGAACATTTCGAGTTTTACGGTCTGGCATCTTATTACAATAACATTAGCGCCTACTTGGTAAATCAACATAGTATAACGGACGTTGAGGTTGGTTCGCGAACAACATTAAAACAGGGGCAGTGGTTCGTTATTGCCGGGCGACTGGATGTGTTATTGGTTCGAGCGTCCGGGTTGCAGCTTGAGTTTTCTGATACGCAATTATTACTGGAAAATTCCAGCAAATTACAACAGCCAGATTCTGTTGTGAAAGTTGTGCGAAAATCTGATTTATCAGGTATTGCATCTGAACTGGATCAGGTGCGATATGTTCACTTATGGGGCCCATTAGCCTGGCTTGCCAAACTGGTAGAGTCCTCAATTGTTGCTCTGAAGGCGAATGTGATATTTCACTGGGGCATGGCAATCGTACTTTTCAGTATTTTGGTTAAGTTGCTTTTATTGCCTGTGATCGTGATGACTGCTCGTATGCAACGCAAGGTGAGTCAGATACAGGCGAAACTGACACCGAAATTAGCTGAAATTAAAGCCAACTATGATGGTGAAGAAGCGCACAATCGTCTGATGGCCGCACACAAGGAGCTGGGAGTTTCACCTTTCTACACGTTGAAGCCGATGCTAGGTACCTTTATACAAATCCCGATATTGATTGCGGTGTTTAATGCGCTGGGAGAAATGCCACAGCTGGATGGACAATCTTTTTTATGGATAGATAATCTGGCATACCCCGACGCCATTGGTTATTTGCCCGGTAGTGTTCCAATGATTGGCAATACAGTAAGTCTGTTGCCGTTTATTATGACAGCGGTAACAATAGTCTCTGTAATATTTTTTCAAAATCGTCACGCATCTAAACCGGAGATAAAGCGTCAGAAGAGAAATTTGTTTCTGATGGCTGTCGCTTTTTTTGTGCTTTTTTATGCGTTTCCAGCAGCCATGGTTCTTTACTGGACACTGGTCAATTTGTTGCACATTATTCAGCAACAGCTGATAAAAATTTAGTGTTTATTTTTCGTCTTTTTTTGGTTGGCTCTGTGCTCGAGTCGGCAGTTAAATCGATTGCTTTCCAGTTTAATGGCGGGCTTATGAATCAGACTTTATAATCCGACGTCGATGTCTCCTCTCATTAAAAACTCGGTTTTTTATGTCAGCAAATATTTGGGACTTTTTGCTGTCTCGCGGAAATTGATAAAAAACAAGTTACGTATACTTTGCTATCATGGTTTTACCATGGTGGATGAGCATCTTAATGTGCCCGGTCTGTTTATAGAGCCAGAAGTATTCGAGCGCAGGCTGGACTACCTGCAACGAAAAGGATACAAAGTAATTGGTTTGCACGATGCATATCAGTCAATGCAAAAAGGCGAGCCGGGCGCGGACCGCGTGGTAATTACCATTGACGATGGATATTTCAGCGTTCTAAAAATGGCCGCACCGATACTGCATAAACATTCGTTTCCTGCGACCTTGTATCTGACATCATATTTCTTTGATAGGCATTGTCCCGTGTTCACGTTGGCAGTTGGCTACATGTTCTGGAAAACGACCGAGGCCAGAGTCGACTTTACTTCCTTGCATGTGCCGGGACTTGAATCCGAATCAGACTGTGAAATGTCAGTCGATAAAAAGCGCAGCGTTTCTAATATTATTAAAGAAGTTGGTCAGGCTTTCGATGGTAATGAAAAAAGAATTGAGCTGTTAATAAAGCTGGGAGAATTGCTAAAAGTAGACTATACAACCCTGAATCGGAATCGACTGTTCAATCTGATGACCAGGGATGAGCTGGCTGCCCTTGAGAATTATGGAATTGATATTCAACTACACAGTCATCGTCACACCTTTCCGGTTGATGAAGAACTGGCGTGTAAAGAGATACGCGATAATAAAGAAGCCATCAATCCGCTTTTGTCCAGCCCCATGCAGCATTTCTGTTATCCGAGCGGAGTATGGTCTACACGCCACTGGGAAGTGCTGGAAAGGGAAGGAGTATTGACCGCCACCACCTGCGAAACCGGTTTGGTAGATCAGGATTCTCCGCGATTCGCCTGGCGGCGAATTCTGGATAGTTCCCGAGTATCCCAGATTGAGTTTGAAGCGGAGGTCTCCGGATTTAATGAATTACTCCGGTTTGTGAGGTCGTAAACAGGAATATTTTGAATTACTTGGGCTAACTGGGAGGTAAAAAGCGAGGTGCGGTAGTCAAGTTCCTGTTGCTGAATGCATCCTGGTTAAATATAATCACGTTAGTCAGTAGTGACTACGCTGGAAATAGGATGTGGAGGCCCCTTTTGGGGCTTTTTTGTTGGCATTGGAAAAGTTGTTGTAATGCCAATTGGGTAGTCAATAATGGGCCATGTGCCCATTTTTTGTTTGTGGAGCGTGAGCGTGAAACTGGATTCGGAGGGACTGGAGTCGTTATTCGACCCCACAGTGCGCGGATTGGGATTCTATCTCTGGGGGGTGGAATTTAGAAGCTCGCAAAAACATGCCCATTTAAAAGTATTTATTGATGCTGATGATGGCATAACCGTCGATGATTGCTCTGACGTCAGTCATCAAATCAGCGGTTTACTGGATGTGGAAGACCCGATTACTGTTCCATACACTTTAGAGGTTTCATCTCCGGGGATAGATCGCCCGCTAATGAAACTGGAGCATTTTCAGCGGTATGTTGGGAGTGAAATTAAGGTTAGGTTGAGCTGGGCCGTGAACGATAGGAAAAATTTACTTGGAACATTAGTAAAAGTGGATCATGACGAACTCACGATGGAAGTTGAAGGGCAGTTGATTACATTCCCGTTTAACTCAGTGAAACGTGCGAATTTAATTAGCGGTTAATTTGTGTAATGTACTTTGGGAAAAAGTATGAATAAAGAAATTTTGATGGTAGCTGACACAGTTTCGAATGAAAAAGGTGTCGATAAAGATATTATTTTCCAAGCAATTGAGGCCGCCCTGGCAACGGCAACACGAAAGCGTTACACAGAAGATATAGAAGTGCGTGTGTCAATTGATCGGGAATCCGGAGATTACGATACCTATCGACGATGGCTGGTAATGGATGATGAAGATCCAGAATTCGAGACGCCACATAATCAAATTCTATATAGCTATGCCATACAGGATCATCCTGATATCGCTGTTGGAGACTATATTGAAACACCAATTGATTCTGTTGCCTTTGGGCGAATTGCGGCACACACAGCAAAACAGGTTATTGTTCAGAAAGTTCGTGAGGCTGAACGAGCGCAAATTGTAGAAGCGTATGCAGACCGCGTTGGCGAACTTGTAATGGGTGTGGTCAAAAGAGCAGAACACAGTGGCGTATATATTGATTTGGGAGGTAATGCGGAAGGATTCATTCCGCGCGAACATCTGATTCCACGCGAGTCGGTACGCCCTGGAGATCGTTTGCGGGCTTATTTGAAGGAAGTACGTTCCGAAATGCGCGGACCGCAATTATTTCTAACCCGAACTGCGTCGGAATTCCTGATTGAACTGTTTAAGCTCGAAGTGCCTGAAGTCGGCCAGGGCTTGATCGAAGTACTGGGTGCAGCACGTGATCCAGGATTGCGCGCCAAAATTGCAGTTCGCTCGCTAGACCCGCGCCTGGACCCAGTTGGAGCTTGCGTTGGCATGCGTGGTTCACGCGTGCAATCAGTTTCAAATGAACTTGCGGGTGAGCGCATTGATATCATCCTGTGGGATGAAAATCCTGCTCAATTCGTTATTAACGCCATGTCACCGGCGATGGTGCTTTCGATCGTAGTCGACGAAGATTCCAACAGCATGGACATTGCCGTAGAAGAGGAAAAGCTGTCGCAGGCAATTGGCCGTGGCGGACAGAATGTGAAGCTTGCCAGTGAGTTAACGCACTGGGAGTTGAATGTGATGACAGAAGGCCAGGCGGAAGAGAAAAATGAAGGTGAGATGCGCGTGTTGCAGCAATTGTTTATGGATCAACTGGATGTGGACGAGGAAGTAGCAGCAATCCTGGTTCAGGAAGGTTTTTCGACGGTTGATGAAATCGCTTATGTACCACCAAAAGAATTGCTGGAAGTGGAGGAGTTTGATGAACAGATTGTTGAAGAACTTCGTGGTCGTGCACGTGATGCCTTACTGACCCTGGCGATATCTGGCGAAGGGGAAGAATCTGCGGAACCTGCTGAAGACTTGCTGGGTATGGAAGGGATGACTCGTGACCTGGCTTATGAGCTAGCCGCAAGAGGTATTGTTTCCATGGAAGATCTGGCTGAACAAGCAGTTGATGAAATTTCGGATATTGAAGGATTGGATGAGGAACAAGCGGGTGCCCTGATCATGCAGGCACGTGCTCCTTGGTTTGCAGAAGCGGAATCGCAATAGAATAGAGAAACTATGACACAAGTTACCATACAACAGCTTGCCGAAGTCGTCGGCACCCCAGTAGATAAGTTGCTCGAGCAGCTGAAAGATGCTGGTTTAAGTTTTTCAGAGCCAGAACAAATTATATCTGACAGTGAGAAGCTGCAGTTGTTGGAACATTTGCGTCAAAACAGAAGCTCCAAGCTGGGAAGCAGTGGCGATGGTAAGAAAATTACATTGCGACGCAAAAGCACGTCGCAATTAAAGGTAACCGGTGGCCAGGGGCGAACAGCAACAACCAAAACAGTAAACGTAGAGGTTCGACGTAAGAAAACGTATGTAAAACGCAGTGATTTACTGGAAGAACAAGAGCAAAAACGATTAGAGGAAGAGCAGGCGCTTGAAGAGCGACGGCAGGCCGAAGAACTGGCTGCAAAAGAGCTCAAAGAGAAAGAAGAGCGGGAAGAACAAGCCAAACGTGAAGCGGAAGAAGCAGAAGCAAAACGGATCGCAGAAGAAGCAGAGGCGGCCAAACAGTTAGAGCAAAAGGCTGAGTCGCCAGTGGAACCGGTTCCGGTGGTAGAAGCAGTTCCTCCTCCTACACCTGACAAAGAAAAGAAACCTGCACGCAAGAAGTCAGCACCCCAGGAACGGGGTTCGCAAGCCAAACGAGCAGAACTTCATGTTGCTAGTGATAAGCGTGGCAAGCGTAAAACCGGTCCCAAGCGGCGCCCGCGCTCGATTGAGACCACCAGTAAGCATGGTTTTGAGCGTCCGACTGCACCAGTAGTAAGAGAAGTGCTGGTCCCTGAAAGCATTTCGGTGTCTGATCTCGCGCAAAAAATGGCGATCAAGGCGGCTGAGGTCATAAAAGTCATGATGCAAATGGGAGCGATGGCTACCATTAACCAGGTGATTGACCAGGATACGGCCATCCTTGTGGTAGAAGAAATGGGTCATGTTGCCAAACCCATGCAGGAAAACGATATTGAATCGGAAGTTGTCAAACACACCTATGACGAGTCTGAGACGGTAACACGTCCCCCGGTTGTTACGGTGATGGGCCATGTTGATCATGGCAAGACTTCTTTGCTGGATTACATACGCCGTTCGCGGGTAGCGGCGGGCGAAGCGGGTGGTATTACTCAACATATCGGTGCCTACCATGTGGATACAGCCAAAGGTGTGATTACATTTTTGGATACGCCTGGGCATGCTGCCTTTACGGCCATGCGTGCACGAGGTGCACAGGCAACGGATATTGTAATTCTTGTAGTGTCTGCAGATGATGGTGTGATGCCACAAACAGCGGAAGCAGTTGAGCACGCCCGCGCGGCAAAAGTTCCACTGGTTGTTGCTGTAAACAAGATTGATAAAGAGGATGCCGACCCGGATCGGGTCAGAAATGATTTGGCGGCGTTGGAAGTGATTCCTGAAGACTGGGGTGGTGACACGATCTTTATAAATGTCTCTGCCAAGACCGGGGAAGGCATAGACGAGCTTCTTGATGCGATTGGGTTGCAAGCAGAAATGATGGAGCTGAAAGCAGTTCCTGAAGGCCATGCCACTGGTATCGTAATTGAGTCTACCCTGGATCGAGGCCGTGGCCCCGTATGTACGATTCTCGTTCAGGAAGGAAAACTGTCCCGCGGTGATATTCTTCTTTGTGGAGAAGAGTACGGTAAAGTGCGCGCAATGTTTGACGAGCAGGGCAATCAGATTGAGGAAGCCGGGCCGTCTATGCCTGTCGTTGTATTGGGGTTATCGGGAACGGCGAATGCGGGTGATGAGGCGATTGTTGTTGAAAGTGAACGCAAGGCGCGAGAAGTCGCAGAGCTGCGCGAAGGTAAAATGCGCGAGTCAAAACTGGCAGCTCAGCAAGCAGCGAAGCTCGAGAATATATTCAACGAAATGCAGGAAGGCGAAACTGCCAGTGTTAATTTATTGGTGAAGGCTGATGTTCAGGGTAGTGCAGAAGCATTGCGTGACTCGCTGGAAAAATTATCTACTGAAGAAGTTAAAGTAGGTATTGTCAGCGCCGGAGTGGGTGGAATCACTGAGTCAGATATTAATCTGGCAGCGGCATCTAATGCGGCTGTTATCGGCTTTAACGTGCGTGCCGATGCCAGTGCGCGTCGGGCGCTGGATGATACAGGCGTAGATTTGCGTTATTACAGTGTAATCTATGAAGCAATCGACGATGTCAAGAGTGCTATGAGTGGTTTGCTTTCGCCAGAGTTGCGTGAGGAGATTGTCGGAATTGCTGAAGTTAAAGATGTATTCAAGTCATCAGCTCTTGGAGCGGTGGCAGGTTGTCACGTCATCGACGGCATGGTTAGGAAAGGGAATCCGATTCGTGTCTTGCGTGATAATGTCGTCGTTTATGAGGGTGAGCTGGAGTCCTTGCGTCGCCATAAAGATGATGTGAAAGAAGTGCGTGCCGGAACCGAATGTGGCATCGCAGTAAAAAACTATAACGATGTCAAAGTGGGCGACCAGATCGAAGTGTATGAGCGTACAGAAGTTGCGCGTACTATCGACTAAGCCATGCCAAAAGATTTCCCTCGTTCCCTGCGTGTCGCAGAACAGATACGTAGAGAACTTTCAGTTCTGATAAGAGACTCTATCAAGGATCCGCGCGTAAATGATGTCTCGATATCTGAAGTCGTGGTAACAAAAGATCTGTCGAGCGCAAAAGTTTACTACATACCCTATTCCAATCATTCTGACCTTGCAGGGTTGCAGAAAGGGCTGCAGAGTTCGGCGCCATTTTTGCGAAAAGAGCTGGGCAAATTGTTGCGCATGCGCTGCATCCCTGTATTGTCTTTTATTTATGATGATAGTCAGGAACGAAGTGAGCGTCTTGAGGAATTGCTCGCGCAAAATCCAACTTCAGACAAAATTAGTTAGATAAACGTTTGTAGGCATTTCAGTGTCAAGAAATAAAAAACGAGGACGTGACCTGCATGGGTTGCTGGTATTGGATAAACCCATCGGGTTGAGTTCAAATCGGGCCCTGCAACAGGTGAAGCGATTGTTTGATGCGAAGAAAGCAGGGCATACGGGAACGCTAGATCCCCTGGCAACCGGTGTTCTGGTTATCTGTTTCGGCCGTGCCACCAAGATCGCCCAGCATGTGACAGACTCCAATAAAATCTATCAGCTTAAAGCCAGGCTTGGTGAAGTTACCGATACTGGAGATCGCGAAGGCCAGGTGATTGCAACATCGTTGGTAACAGAAAATCATCTGCGACAATTAAACAAGGTTATCCGCAATTTTGAAGGTGCCATAAAACAAACGCCTCCGATGTATTCGGCCATAAAGCAAAATGGAGTGCCACTGTATAAACTGGCTCGCAAGGGGTTGGAGGTTGAGCGCTCGTCTCGCGATGTGAATATTGACTCGATCACGCTTGATAAAGTTGGAACGGATTGGTTTGAATGTACGGTTGTCTGTTCCAAAGGGACTTATATCAGAACGCTGGTTGAGGATATTGGCCAGCAACTGGGTTGTGGTGCCCATGTGCAGGAACTCCGGCGAACGCAAGTGGGCGAGTTTGGGCATCGCATCGAAATGATTTCGCTGAATGAGCTCGAGCAATGGGCTGGCGAAGACAAAGTACGCCTGGACCGTTTCTTGCTGCCAATCGAGAAGGCATTTTTACATTATCCCAGAATTGGCTTGAAAAACGGACTGCTACAGCTTGCCGAGCGTGGTGCCACACTCAAGCTGGAATCTGCTTCCAACGACGAATTTTTTCGAATTTACGACTCAGATCAAATGTTTAGGGGCATTGGCCAGCTCGATTCCGGCGGTTGTCTCCATTTTCAGAAATTTCACAGATAATAGGCCTGAATTAAGTATTGTGCCGAATCAGGCACATGGTAGAATCGCGCACTGTTTACAAAACCTAGTGAAAAGATAGCGGAATATGGCGTTAACAGCGGAAGACAAGTCGGGAATCATTAAGCAGTACCAGCAGTCGGAAAATGACACGGGATCACCTGAAGTGCAGGTGGCATTATTATCTGCTCGCATTAATTATCTTAGTGAGCATTTCTCCAGCCATAAACATGACCACCATTCCAGGCACGGTCTGTTGAAATTGGTGAATCAGCGCCGTAGTTTACTGGACTATATTAAGCGCAAAGATCAGCAGCGTTATCAGGAACTGATTTCTTCCCTGGGTCTGCGCCGATAGTGAATTGTTGGACTGGCGGAATCGCGCAGTCGTTATAAATTATTTGTAGTTATTACTCCTTGATAGTTGTGACTATTTCAGAGGCCTTGTCTTGTGATGACAATCCTCGTGTTACTTTCAATCTACACTTACAGGAAATCTGAGTGAAAAGTATAAAAAAATCATTCCAATACGGAGCGCAAGAAGTCACGATAGAAACAGGAGAAATTGCCCGACAGGCAGATGGGGCTGTGCTGGTTAGCATGAATGACACTGCTGTTCTGGTAACGGCTGTAGGTGTCAGAGAGGCTGATGAGAGCAGGGGATTTTTCCCGCTCACGGTCAATTACCAGGAAAAAACCTATGCCGCAGGAAAAATTCCAGGTGGTTTTTTCAAGCGTGAAGGACGTCCCTCGGAAAAAGAAACTCTTACCTGCCGATTAATCGATCGTCCAATTCGGCCGCTTTTCCCCAAGGGTTTTAAAAACGAAGTCCAGATTATTGCCACCGTAGTATCGATGAACACGGATGTGGATTCTGACATCCCCGCAATGATCGGAACGTCTGCCGCGTTAGCCATTTCCGGTATTCCTTTTGATGGCCCGATTGGAGCAGCAAAAGTGGGTTACATCAATGGTTCCTATGTGCTTAACCCCACCTTCAGTCAATTGGAGCAATCCGACCTGGAACTGGTTGTCGCGGGAACCGAAAGTGCCGTGTTGATGGTGGAGTCAGAGGCGAATGTGTTGTCTGAAGAAGTAATGCTGGGTGCAGTTATGTATGGACATCAGCAGATGCAGGCAGTAATTACTGCAATTAAAGAACTTGCCAATGAGATCGGTAAACCGCGCTGGGAATGGACTCCAGCAGAGGCAAATGAGCCACTCGCCGAAAAAATTGCAGCGGATTATGAGGCTTCACTTGCCGGTGCATACCAGATTTCTGAAAAATTAAACCGCCAACAAGCGGTAGGGGAACTGCGCAGTAAAGCTGTTGAGGCATTAAGTAATGAAGAAGGTCCTTCGGAGGGCGAGGTAAGCGGAGAGTTTGGCCGTCTGGAGAAGAAACTGGTGCGTGGAAAGATTCTGGCGGGAGAGCCACGAATTGATGGTCGCGACACCAAAACAGTTCGTCCAATTTATGTAAGAACGGGAGTGCTTCCAAGGACTCATGGTTCAGCATTATTTACACGGGGCGAAACCCAGGCGATGGTGGTTACTACGCTGGGTACCGGAAGAGACGCTCAGATTATCGATGCGATAGAGGGTGAGCGTAAAGAACCCTTTATGCTGCATTATAATTTCCCGCCATATTCAGTGGGAGAAGCTGGCCGTACCGGTTCACCAGGTCGCAGAGAAATTGGTCACGGCAAGTTGGCCAAGCGAGGGGTGCAGGCAATCATGCCCACCCAGGAAACATTTCCTTACGTCATTCGAGTGGTTTCGGAAATCACGGAATCAAACGGTTCCAGTTCAATGGCATCTGTGTGCGGCACCAGTCTGTCCCTGATGGATGCCGGTGTTCCAATTAAGGCTCCTGTGGCAGGTATCGCAATGGGGCTCATAAAGGAAGAAGACCAATTCGCGGTTCTGACCGATATTCTTGGTGACGAAGATCATCTTGGCGATATGGACTTCAAGGTTGCAGGTACAAAGGAAGGGGTTACGGCGTTGCAGATGGATATCAAGATTACCGGAATTACCGAAGAGATTATGCAACAGGCATTGGCTCAGGCACGTGACGGGCGCCTGCATATTTTGTCAAAAATGGAAGAAGTGATTTCTACACCAGGTGAGATGTCTGAGTATGCACCCAGATTGATTGCGATGCAGGTTCACCCGGATAAAATCCGTGACGTCATTGGAAAAGGTGGATCAGTTATTCGCTCGATTACGGAAGAAACCGGTGCGACAGTCGATATCGATGATGAGGGAAATATAAAGATTGCATCCGTTGACCGCGCAGCCGGTGAAGAGGCGAAGAAACGCATTGAGCTGATTACTGCAGATGTAGAAGTCGGAACCACATACGAAGGTAAGGTGGTAAAAATTATGGACTTTGGTGCGTTTGTTACCATTCTGCCGGGCCGGGATGGCCTGGTTCATATTTCGCAAATTTCTCATGAGCGTGTGGAAAATGTGTCCGATGAACTTTCGGAAGGCGATATGGTGACGGTCAAGGTTCTGGAAGTTGATAAGCAGGGACGTATTCGTCTCAGCATGAAGGCCGCAGAAAACTAATATTACGTGCGTCACTGTGAGTGGTAACGATTCCAACGAGTGGAAATCCAAGTTATCTCCTGAACAGTTTGCAGTATGTTGGAAAAAAGGTACTGAACCACCCTTCAGCGGCCAGTATTTGGCAAACAAGGACAATGGCGATTACGTGTGCGTTTGCTGTAAATCACCACTGTTTAAATCCGCCAGTAAATTCGATTCCGGGACCGGATGGCCGAGTTTCTGGGAAGCCGTGAATTCGGACGCAATTCAATATGTCACTGATCATAGCCATGGCATGCAGCGAACCGAAGTGTGTTGCAATCACTGTGGTGCTCATCTTGGTCACGTATTCAACGACGGCCCGGCGCCTACCGGCAAACGCTATTGCATCAATTCGCTGTCATTAGATTTCAATGCAGAAGAGAAAGAGGATTAAATCCCCTCAGAGGGCAACTTTGCATAGCGAAAATCGAACAAATAGTGGCCTAATTGGGGTACATTTGGTGAGAAGACCGATTACCGATGGCGATGCGCTCTGGAGTGTGGTTTTACTGATTTTGGGTGCTATAATCGCGTCATTATTTCAAACAGTTTTGGGTTGAATCCATGTATGCGAACGAATTTTTGGGCACCCAACACTAAATTTTGCACAATACGCCAGGAAAGAGTTACCCACAGGAGGTACGGATGAAGAAGTTATTAATCAACATACGATATTTTTTAGCCCCGCTACTGATATTGTCGGCGCTGTTCGGAGTATTGGCAGGTGGCCCGTGGGTCTGGACAGGAGTGGTATTGCTGGGAGTTGGGATCATCATCGATACGCTAACCAAGGCGCAGACGCCGGGGGCGGGATTTGACGAGAATGGCGACACGTACGGAATCGCGCCGATGCACAATGGCGTGATGTACGGGAT
>CAJIBE010000060.1_pt1 | contig 140536 bp, 149 predicted proteins | sample 9199301 | NCBI WGS metagenome assembly CAJIBE01 (sample SAMEA7708291, study PRJEB35096) | sediment metagenome | biome: marine neritic benthic zone biome [ENVO:01000025]; feature: sediment [ENVO:00002007]; material: shallow marine sediment [ENVO:03000034] sea grass bed [ENVO_01000059] ... | reverse complement strand
CGACCGATGGCGCGATCGCCAAAATCTGCTTTTAACACTTCTTTCCCGTTCTTGGTATCAACACGGAAACTCGCAGGCATCACTCGAGGAAGATTATGGTGCCCGGCAAGTTCTTCCTGCATATCCCGAACATGCAGGATAAGCTGCAGGAAGTTACGCACAATTTCGGTACGTCCATCCAGCAAAAAAACAATGGCTGAAGGGACAAAATCACGTACAAAGCACTCCGAGTAGTTTTCAGCGGGTGCATTTTTATCATTACTGGCGATAGTGCCAACCTCTTTTCCCTGATAGGTCACAATCGAATTATTCAGAATTTCGTAGGCTGCCTCGATTCCGCTCTGAACGGATTCAGTTAAATTTACGTCCTTGCTCATATCAAAATTTGCGTCGGTATACTCAGTTGCGGCATATGCCAAGTTACAGAAATGGTTTGTACCTTTTTACACTTCTGACTAGTTTATCCTATTCTTCCGCGTCGAATACGAAATGCTTGCATGACTGGAACCAGGCTCACAAAAGAATTTTGGTCCAGGTCCTCATTTTGCTGTACTGTCGCTTGAATAACGCTCGCGATATTACTTACCCCAGATTCATCATCACAGACGCCCGATTCAGACTGCAGCGCCAACAAACCGCCGTACTGAATTTTAGCCCAGATTCCATGCGGCACCTGAGTAAGGTCATCCTCATATCCAAACGCCGATAGGCCCGCGCGTTTGAGATGCTCGTAAACACAAACGCACTTTTTATGCATCTGCTCGGAGCTACAGGCAATATCAGGGCCTGCCCTACGTGTCACCAGCTCTCCGTAGTCACAACCGAAATCCCCGGTTATCTGGGTTAGCGCGAATACACAAGCGTCACTGTTTGCAGGCAAGCTCATTTATTAAACTCCAAAGGAAAAATACAGGTTAAATCTTCGTTACCTCTCACCGGTTCACTATAAAAACGCTCGGTCTGAATATTTTTTTCGCAACAAATCTTTTTAAACAGATTGATAACGGGAGCAGGCGCACTTATATATACATCATGGTCAGACAAATTCGGATACTTCTGCAAACCTGCTCGAATATGCGACTCTAAGGTTGCACGCCCCTGCTCGGGATTAGTCGCCAGATCTTTCAGGGACTCCTCCAATGAAATACCTGTATACGAAAAAGCGTCAAATGCATCGTTCCAGGAGCGGCACAAATTATTCATATAGAGTCCGTCATTACCGCAAGACATCCAAATCAATAAAATTGGCAACTCCTGCTCCTGTGCAGTTATATGTTCCAGCAAACTTTTGATAGCAGCGAAACCTGTATCAAACGCAAACAGGATCACTGGCCGCTTACTGCTTTCATCATAAACAAATTCGCCCAACGGCCCGCGCAAACCTATCGTATCTCCATTTTTTAGCGTCTCGGAAATTTTATGCGAGAATGGATCTTCTTCCCTTACACGAACGTGGAATTCAATCAAACGATCTTCACATGGACAACTGGCGATAGCGAGATGACACGTGCCAATATCTGACAATTGCAATTCCACATACTGACCAGCCAGGAATCGAAGCCGCGTTGTTCTAGGGGTTTGAACAATCAGGCGCATAACTTCGCTGGTAACATGTTCAATTTTTCGCACCCTGACATTCATCTCCTGAAGAGGAATATCTTGAGCCGAATTTGCAATCACGGCGTCAATCACCAGGTCTTCACAAGCCGTGTTCGCGCAGGCAAGAATATACCCTTGCAGTCTTTCCGATTCTGCAATTGCATATTCATGCGATCTTATTTCCCGAACGGTTCCCTGAACCAGCCTGGCCTTACATTCTCCGCACGTGCCACTACTGCAACCATAACTTAGCGATATTCCTGCTCGAATAGCCGCTTCCAGAACCGTTTCAGTTTCCTGCATTACAAACTTTTGCCTGCAACCCAGTAATGTAACATTATGTTCCATCGCTATTTAAGATAAACACTCTCTGGTTATTGTCACTCAGGCAAACAAAGCTGCCTTCCAGTCTGATTTATATCGACAGTCTGACTGGTTAAAACTAGTGTGCCTTGCATGCGTATCTTCAGCTTTCGCAATATCAGAATATTCTTCATGCTGTCCCTGTTGGGAGTCGTTGCAATATACGCCCAAGACCAGCGTTTAGTTACGCAAGGCTGGTATCGCACACTCGAAATTGTGGTATACCCCATCAATATTGATAATAGCCCAAATGTAGAACGGTATATCAATCAGCTCGAATCAGACCAGTTTGGTGCAATAGACAATTTTATACAACGGGAAAGCAAGAAATTTGGTGTGGTTGCAAGCAACCCAACGATCACTCGTTTAGGTCAGAAACTTAGCCATGTGCCTCCATCACCACCACCCCCTGGTAGCAGCGCAATGAGCAGCCTTCTCTGGAGCTTGAAGCTGCGCTGGTGGATTTGGCAAAATGCGCCCGAGGAAAGCAATGAAAAATATCTGGTCAGAATGTTTGTTCAGTATCATGACCCAGGAAATATTTCCCGGCTACTTCATTCTGTTGGCTTGCAAAAAGGACTGGTCGGTGTTGTCAATGCATTTGCCGTGGCTTCGCAACGGGTACAAAATAACATTATTATTGCACATGAATTCCTGCACACTGTTGGCGCAACCGACAAATACGATAAACGTGGGCTACCCACCGTTCCCGACGGATTAGGCAACCCGAAACAAGCACCACTGTACCCCCAGAAAAAAGCAGAGGTCATGGCGGGCCGACGCGCGATTTCAGAAGACCATGCAGAAATGCCTTCCAGCTTTCGCCATTTAATTATAGGATCAAAAACTGCCAAAGAAATTGGCTGGCTGGAAGATGTATAATATCTTCCATGCGCACACATCGCGAACAAATTGAGGCATACATCACTAAAGATGGTTCCAGCATTCGTGAATTAATGCACCCGGAAGTGCATGGAAATTCCAATCAAAGCTTGGCAGAAGCCACGGTTCCTCCCGGAGTCGTAACTGCATTGCATCAACATATGCACACCGAAGAACTCTATTATATTTTACAAGGAACAGGCGAAATGACGCTGGGAGAACGATCTTTTTCAGTTACCAGTGGCGACACCATTTACATTCCCCCGAACACACCGCACCAGATATTTAATCCCGATCAAATCGACCTGATATTTTTGTGTGCGTGCTGCCCACCATATACCCACAACGATACAAAACTGCTTGAGCAATCATTGCTATAGTTGTAATCATTCTGATAACAGGGCATTTAAATTAAAGGGAATTTGGGTTTTATGGAATCCAGTATTGATATCGGTCGGCATATTAAGAAGTCGACATTAAGCCTCGGTGTCATTTCAGACACACACGGACAACTTAACGAAAATATTATTAACTCGCTTCAAGAATGTGATGTCATCGTTCATGCCGGCGATATTGGTAACGCATCCGTTATCCACAAACTTCGCAAGTTTACTGAGCATGTATTTCCAGTACGTGGTAACAATGATGTTGATGAAAAGTGGCCCATTGAGGACCGAAAATTATTAAATACTATCCCCGAATCGGCAAAACTAAAGTTTAAGGATGAAATTATCGCATTAACTCATGGCCATCAGTTCCATGCCATAGAGACCCGTCATTATAAGTTGAGAGAGAGCTTTCCTGATGCAAGCATCATTATTTATGGCCATAGTCACCGTCTGGTTTGCGATCGCGAACAAACGCCATGGGTTATCAATCCGGGCGCTGGTGGTTACAATCGCACATTCGGCGGTGCTTCCTGCGTTGTGATGAATTACAGTAACTGCAGCTGGACGATCGAGGAAAAACGCACTAATTCCTAGTGCGCCTGACCCTCGATTATTTCACCATCCGGATGCAGTAGTGACAAATATTCTATTTGACTCTTAAATTCCACCGCCACCCCATGGAAGCGATCCGCACCATTGATGCTGAATTCAAATGCGTAGAAACGACGCAACCCCAGACGGCCATTCAATCGCGCCGGAAAAATCTTCTTTACGTGAATAGACTGATCCAGCAACTGCACCCGATTCTGAATGCAAAACGCCTTGCAACGCTGAGTCGCAAACTCACGGGCACGCAGGCTATCAAGCCAGAACCATACCCCTGCAGCAATTAATCCAAGAGTTACAAATACATCCAACGCGTGTAGTTACCTCATCCCAACGCTGTAAAGATCTGGTCTCGAATTTCATCGACTTTGCCAATTCCGTTAATCTTTACATAACTGGGCGCTTCACTTTCGCCACTGTCGGCCCAAGTAGAGTAATAATCTATTAGTGGTTCAGTTTGTTCATGGTACACACGCAGTCGTTCACGCACGGTTTCTTCCTGGTCATCTTCGCGTTGCACGAGGTCTTCCCCGGTTTCATCATCCTTGCCTTCGACTTTTGGTGGGTTATACATTACGTGGTAGGTTCGACCAGACGCCAGATGAACGCGGCGACCACTCATACGTTTGATGATTTCTTCATCGTCGACATCTATTTCCACGACAAAATCAATTGGTACTCCCTGTGTTTTTAATGCCTCTGCCTGGGCCAGGGTTCGTGGAAATCCGTCAAACAGAAATCCCGCATTGCAATCCGATTGCTGAATTCGCTCTTTTACCAGCCCTAGAATGATGTCATCCGAAACCAGTCCGCCACTTTCCATAACTTTTTTTGCTTCCAGACCCAAAGGAGTCCCTTGTTTGACTGCTGCCCGCAACATATCTCCGGTCGATATCTGTGGAATGCTATATCGTTCTTTTATGTAATTTGCTTGGGTGCCTTTTCCAGCACCTGGTCCACCTAATAAGATTGCGCGCATTCGTATATACTCCATTTGGCAATGATTAAATCGAGCCGCATTGTGACATATACTCTTTAGCTAACCCAAGCGGCCAGCGCTTATAAAATCAATTTAGTGAAGCAAAAATGTCCTCGATACCGGATTTTTCCGAAACAGAAATATGGCACGTCCAGACCAGCATGGATCAGCGCTGGAATAAAGACAAAATTGAGCTCCCACTCGCTGATGTCGCAATTAAACTAGATAAGTATATGCCCGCTCCGGCGGAGTATCCGGCCATTTTCTGGCGTCTGCAGGATTGCAGCTTTGTAATTTTTAAAACTTCGGCACCCGGTTTTCGTTGCTATTTTTTTATCGTGTTCTTGAACAGATGGGCACAAACGTAGATGAGTTTGACAATACTAATACTTGTGTAGTCGTGCCCTGCAAAATCAGGCCGACTTTGGCAGTGAGTGCACAGGAGCTTATCAAGAAGCCAAAAAAGTGTATAACACTGATTAATGCCTCCAATTCCTAAATATATGCAACCGGAAAAAATCAAATGAGTAAGAAAAATGCTTTTTATGCGCAATCTGGCGGTGTAACTGCAGTAATCAACGCGACCGCTTGTGGCGTCATCGAGACGGCGCGCAAAAACAAATCAAAAATCGGCAAGGTATTTGCGGGACGCAACGGAATAATAGGCGCATTAACAGAAGATCTTATTGATACATCAAAAGAATCAGCGAGGGCAATTGCGGCACTGCGGCATACGCCATCCGGTGCATTCGGATCCTGTCGCTACAAACTGAAAAGCATCGAGGAGAACCGCGCACAGTATGAACGGCTAATCGAAGTATTTCAGGCACATAATATTGGTTACTTTTTCTATAATGGTGGTGGCGACTCGCAGGATACCTCTCATAAAGTCTCACAGCTCAGCAAAAGCATGGGATACCCGATTCAATGCATCGGCATTCCGAAAACCGTTGATAATGATTTACCCATAACAGACAACTGCCCAGGCTTCGGCTCTGTTGCAAAATACGTAGCCGTATCCATCCGTGAAGCGGGGTTCGATGTCGCATCAATGGCGAAAACATCAACAAAGGTTTTTGTCATGGAAGTGATGGGACGTCATGCAGGCTGGATAGCAGCGGCAGGAGGCCTCGCCGCCGAGAAAGAAGGTGACGCACCACATATCATTCTCTTGCCTGAAGTACCATTTCGAAAGGCGGCATTCCTGAAACGTGTTAAAGATTGCGTTAAAAACTATGGTTATTGTGCCATTGTAGTATCTGAAGGAGCACGTTACCGTGACGGTACGTTCCTGGCCGATGCCGGAACAGTGGATGCATTCGGGCACAAACAATTGGGAGGCGTTGCGCCAGTAGTCGCAAATATGATTAAAGAGGCAACGGGTTACAAGTATCACTGGGCGGTTGCGGATTATTTGCAACGTGCTGCACGCCACATCGCTTCGAAGACAGACGTCGATCAAGCCTATGCAGTGGGAAAAGCGGCGGTCGAATTTGCACTACAGGGTAAAACAGCCGTGATGCCTACGATCGTACGCACATCCAATTCACCCTATCGCTGGAAGATTGGCCAAACTTCGTTAGCACGTGTCGCTAATGTGGAAAAAATGATGCCCAAAAGCTACATCACGAAAGACGGTTTTGGTATTACCAAGCGATGTCGAAACTATCTGGCTCCATTGATAGTAGGCGAAGATTATCCGCCGTACAAAAACGGACTACCACAGTATGTTGAGTTAAAAAATGTTGCTGTTCGTAAAAAACTGAATTCCAGTTTTTCATTGTAAAACAGAGTCGAGTTTAGTACGGAAATCGACTGGCTGCAGGAGCATGGGCTCGCTGGTTTATTGACGAATCGTTAACTGCTCATCTTTATGAATGACTTCCAATCTGCGTAAAAATGACATGCCCAATAACACTTCATCACCAGACATTTGCGGGTTAATACTGGCCTGCACCTGCGACAAGGTAATTTCACCCAGACTGATTTGATCCAGAACCGTGGCATAAGTCGTGATTGCCCCATTTGCAGTAACTGAACGCATTGCTGCACCCTTTGTCAATTTTAGCCTGTTAGCCAGCCTACCCGGCACGCTGACAAAACTGGCTCCCGTATCGACCAGAAACTCAACAGGTGTTTCATTAATTTTCCCGGTAGCAACATAGTGGCCGTGCATCGAGCTTTTCAATACTACCTCTTTCGTCCCACCAACCAGCTGCGTTTCGACATTTTGATTGGGGTTGCGTTTATAGTCCAGCGCATTGGAAAATAGCAGTGTAAAAAGAATAATTGCCGACACCCATGCGAGCGAGATCATCCACTTTCCTGCGCGCGTTACTCCTGTTTTTTCACTACTCATGATTAGTAAGCTTTTGTAACGGTTCCATCACAACCCTAATATGTTAATTATCCAGTTCCTGACTCGATCATATATAAGACCATGACGATAGATAAAGCACGCGAACTGTTACGCGATCAGGCTCAGGTTGCGGGCGGCTACACTCGTAACGGTGCAAAACTTATTCTTGCCGAAGTACAAAAAGAGCATGGGCAGGAAGTTGTCGATTAATTAATTTTGGATAACGTTTTTGATTTTCAGCCTGGTACATTTTTTAAGGACTTGACCTCAGCATAATCGAATTTACACATCGATTGCACGTAGTTGCTGCGCAGCGTCTTCAGGGCTTACCGTACTAACAAATAACCCCGAGCCCAACTCAAAACCGGTTGGAATGCTGGTTCGCGGGCAAATTTCCAGATGCCATATATAGCTATCAGAACATTCTTCCCATTCTGGCGAATGTGGAATGGAGTGGAGGAAAAAATTATACTGCACCCCTCCCAGGACATGATTGAGCCGTTGCATGGTATGTTTTAATACGGTAGCAAAGTCGCTCAGGTGCTCATCCTTTACATCCAGAAAGTCGGCCTGGTCAATGAGCGGAAAAATTTGTACCTCCCATTCAAATCGACTGGCGAACGGTTTAACCGCGAGAAAATATTTGCCACGTTCAATAATATACTGTCCTACATTGATCTTTCTTCTGACTTCGCCCGAATCTCGATCATAGATGGTTGCTTCATAAGTAAGGGCCTCATCGACCAGCGCCCTGAAAATACTTTGCTGATATTTTTGATAATACTGGCGGGTATGGGTCAATTCATTAACTACGTTCTCTGGAACCACAGGCATGGCCACAATCTGGCTATGAGAGTGAGCAATGCTGGCGCCTGCTGCCGCGCCAAAATTTTTAAATATGAGCACATAACGAATGCGTGAATCACTTTCGTAAATTGCCTTCATTCGATCCCGAAACATACCAAACATCCCAGAAATATGTTCAATATCCATCTCACCTAACTGGATTCCATGATTGGTATGATCAATAACGACTTCGTGTCGGCCGTAACCATCGATCACTTTCTGCAACCCGAAGTTGAGCGAAGATCCACTTTGTTGCGGGCTCAACACCGGAAACAGGTTTTCGACCACGCGCACCTGCCAACCAGTTTCTCGCGGCCAGGAAGCAATCGTGGAAGGCGTCATTTCTTCGTTACCAGTGCAGAAAGGACAGTCTGCGACGTGTTGGCGCTCGTCCCGCTCAATCAGCTGTTCCTTTTTTCGAGGCCGCAATCCGCGGGCAGTCGATACTAGTACCGACTCCGAAGGAACGATAGGATTGATGCGAATTTCTCGAATTTCTTGCTGCAATTCTGTCATCCAAGACTCCGTATATTACAAATTGAAATGTGTAGCTCACATTGTATTTAACTGTTTCGTGCAATTCACTTGCCCCCATCAGGTCAGCGTAATTGTCTCAGCTTAATTTATCCAGATAAATCAATAATTACAGGAGTCACTGCATGCCTACTTTCGTACGCACTGATAAGCGCGATGGCTGTATCGGCCAGGACAGGGCCGCATGACCTTATGAAATTAGACAAGCACGGCTCTGAAACCGGTTATGCTATAAAGGCCTGGAATCAGGAGCCTGAACAATGCTGGGAACAATGCTATGCCAGTGTAAAAATCTACCCGCAACAGGCGATTGAGCGCAGACACTATTCCAATGTCGCGCCTCTAGGGGCATCGGTACAACCATTACGCAGAACAGACTCGATCAGCCGGAACATTACGTTGCGTAGCGCTAACAAAAAACAATTTACATTTCCCTTTCGCACCAATCCGGAAGGATCAGCCGATCCATGCGGCGGTGAAAACGAAGCAAATCTGGATGATCTGGCAGATCACAGCAACTTGTTTACCAAAAATACCCATGGCTGTGATATGAGCCAATTCATTGCTGATTAATTTTCAGTACAGGCCTATTTGGCCGGCCTGAAATGGCTGAGAAAAATATTCAGAGCAAAGAGATAAGTGAATACAGTTTGATAATCCGGACATGGATGGCTTCACAGAGTTTATTCAGTTGTAAGGCCAATCTATGTTTGATGTCAATGGTACCGAAATAGAAGCACACACTGCCGACGAGGAAAAGCTGCATGCGTTTTCGTTTCGTTTTCTCAAGCAAGTGTTGTCCGGTGAAAAGACGATTCCCTTGGTCGAAGGCGCTAGATAAAAACGCATCGAAGAGCGAAAAGAAACCTGGCTGGAGCGCAAGGGATCAGAACAGAAAAAAGTGGAGAGAATCCAAGGAAGATCAAAAATATAGCCCAGATTAACTGACGCAAGTCAGTTCTACCTCTCCCAATTCATATTATATTTGCGCGGCATAACGCAAAAATATACCATAAATATCAACCGACATATCTCCATGGAGTTTAGAAATGGGTCTATTTGGATTTGGTAATAAAAAAGAAAAAACCACCACCGAAAAAATGTCGCTATCGGCAGATGCCAGCGTAGCGTGCGCCAAGTGCGTATTAACCGCAGGCATACGCAACGTCGATATCGATGTTGACACGTCTGGATCAGGCAACCTTGCCCTTAACCACGGCACCTTCTCCGCCACCGGTGAAGGTGCAATTACCACTTATCTCGACCGCAAAGGACAAGGTCAATCAGTACGACCAAAAAAAGCCCGGATTTTAGGTGATCAGAACTATTGGCTGGAAGTCAGTTCTCAATTACTGGACAAGGGGGAACAGGTAGACGCAATTCTCAATCGCTTGAACACTGTCCTTGGCGATAATGAATTTATTGCAGGCCCATTGTCTTTGGCCGATCCCGCAGTTGCTGCCAGTGTACTGGCCCTTAAGAAAAGCGGCAATCTGCCTTCAGGACTGTCAAATATCGACGCCTGGCTGGGACGGGTAGAGCAAAAAATTCCTGAAAATCTGCGGGCTAATTACATGGGCCTGGTGAACTAAACAAAAAAATAAAAGAGGGCAATAAGATGGATATATTTGATCAACGCGCCGCAGTGGATGAGAGTGAGGGTGAATATGGCCTTTCGGGGGAGATGAAAAAAACGCAGTACATTCTGCAACTATTAGGTGCGCCGTGGTGCCCCGACACCCTGAAATGTATTTTGATTGCCGCCGAACAAGGTATGGAAATGACCTGTGGCCTAGTCGACCCAACTGCTAACGAACATCAATCTGCCGACTTTCTTGCCGTTTCAGAGTTCGGAATTTTGCCAGCACTTAAAGAATCTGATTACGTAACAGCGGGAGTCAAAGCAATCACCGAATTTATTAATGCACGCGGCTTAGGTAATACCCTTATCCCTATGAATGATGCATTGGCAACAGATCAGGAATGCTGGATTCAAATCGCACGCACACAAGCAGAACCGGCGATTAATACCCTGGTTGAAGAATGCGTGTGTACCAGCAATAACGATGCCGGTAAAATAGAAAGTGCAAAGTCTACGTTAGGCCCGATTCTGGACCAACTTAACGACACCCTTGGGAAAAATAAATTTGTCGCCGGGAAAAATTTTTCTTTAGCCGACATCCACTGGACAGCAGGGCTGCATTTATTAAGTCTAACCGCTGGCGCTGACCTGATCGAGCAACGAAGCAATATCAAAGCATGGTTAGCTAATATGCGCGGCAAGAAAAGCGCTTGTGGACAAGATGTAATTGCAACATCTTTTCTTCCATCGGCAGAAGATATTAAGGCAAAGAAAATTGTGCCAATTGTAAAAATCCCAGATTTCTAATTTATTGGGTTTAAATTTTATAATTTTAAAAGGCTCCTTCGGGAGCCTTTTTTATAGTTGACTCTTCTAGACATCACACAACGATAATAGAAAAATAACTTTTGTTTACATCATCCCCCATCAGGAATTCAACTCTTGCCTCTAATAATTCTTTTCGGTTTAATCTTGGCGATTATTTTGCTGTGGTTGGCGCGAAGGCAATTTCGACGAGTCCGGCAAGAAAAACTATTCGAAACACCATTACAGGCCACATGGATATCGATACTGGATAAGAATGTCGCGCTCTATGCGAAATTACCGCAAACCCTGCGAAACAAACTGCATGGATACATTAATGTTTTTCTGGATGAAAAAAAGTTTATAGGTCGCGGAATCGAGATTACGGATGAAATTCGAATTACCGTAGCAGGGAATGCCTGCTTGCTATTGCTGCAAGGACGGGAACGCACGTTTCCTGGCTTTACCTCTATTTTGATTTATCCCGATATCTACATTGCAAACGATGTTCAACAAGACGGTTTTCTCATAACCAATAAGAAGAGCGCTAGAGCGGGAGAATCCTGGATTAGAGGTCCAATGGTATTATCATGGAAGGAAGTTACCCTCGGTTCATTAAATGCAGAAGACGGACATAACGTCGTGATACATGAATTTGCGCACAAGCTTGATGAACAGAGTGGTGTGATGGATGGTTTGCCTGTTCTAAGAAATAATTCCCATTACGCGGAATGGACCGCCGTGTTAAGAGAAGAATACGGCGCACTGCAGGAACGGGCGAAACGAGGCAAGAATAAAGTATTGGATCGATATGGCACAGTTTCACCGCCTGAATTTTTTGCAGTAGCGACCGAGTCTTTCTTTGAAAAACCCATACAAATGAAAAAAAGGCTCCCGGAGCTGTATAAACAATTAGCAACATTTTATAACCTGGACCCAGCCTCGTGGCACGGTGACTAATGATTTGCGCTGACCAGAATCCAGCGAGGCCAGGAGAGTTATAAATATATGCAAGAATGTAACCAGTGTGGAAAATGCTGCACGAAATATGGTGGCGGCGGGCTTTCAGCCACGAAATTGGAGGTCCAGTGGTGGGATAGAACCCGGCCCGATATTTATGCTTATGTGCGCCATGGAAACATATGGATGGATCCCGTCAGCGGTAAGCAATTAGAAATGTGCCCGTGGTTACGCATCCAGCCTGGGAGTAATCTCTACACTTGTGCTATTTATTACGATCGACCTGAGGACTGCAAATTTTATCCCGTCACTATCGAGCAGATGATGAATGATGATTGTGAAATGCTGCAAGCCCGGGATTTAGCCAACCTGAAACACGCACAGAGAACACTCGACAAAATTATGGCTAACAGCCGACCCTCGTACAAACAGGAGGACTAGAACATTTCCGAGGAATCGACTTCTTTCTTGGGACTATCACCTTCGCGCGTGGGAATATGATCGCCGGTAATCATTTCACTATAACACATGCCCGGACCCACCATTGGATAGACTCCCGCATCCGGATCGATGATGACTTCGAGAAATGCCGGGCCTGGAAACTCAACAAATTCCTTGATTACACGTTGCAGGTCATTCTTGTTATCGAGACGAACTGCGTATTTAAAACCATCCGCTTCGGCTGCCTTGACGAAATTCTTTTTATGTAACGATTTATCACTCGCAGACAAACGCCCTTTAAAAAACAGGTGTTGCCATTGCTTTACCATGCCATCACCAAAATTATTCAGAACAACTGTCTTAACAGGTAAATCGTAGGTTGTGACCGTTTCCAGCTCGCCCAAATTCATCCGCATACTGGCATCGCCATCAATATCAATCACCATTTGCTTTGGTTTTGCAAACTGTGCGCCAATAGCTGCCGGCAAACCGAATCCCATGGTACCCATACTCCCCGAGCTTAGCCAAAGACGAGGATTTTTAAAATCAAAGTACTGTGCAGCCCACATCTGATGTTGTCCAACACCAGTGCTGATAATGGCATTACCCTTGGTATATTTATTTATTTCCTCGATGACAGCATAGGGTTGAATCAGCTCGCTATTGCGATTGTAATTCATCGCGTAGGTCGATTTTAAATTGGCAATGTGCTTGTGCCACTCCGAGTAATCAGGCTGAAACTTGTATACGTCGGTTCCATATGACAATAGGCCCTGCAAGCTTTCAGGCATTAATCCGATGTGATGCCAGTTCACCATTTTAACCTTGTCAATTTCCGAAGGATCTATATCAAAATGCGCAATAAACTTCGCATTAGGTGCAAACTTAAACGGAACGGCAGCAACGCGATCGTCAAATCGCGCACCTAATGCAATCAGAAAATCAGCATCATCCGTAGCATAATTTGCAAAGGCCGTTCCATGCATACCTAGCATATGCAGGGCACGAGGCCTGGTCGTATCATATGCACCGATTCCCATTAACGTAGTCACAACCGGTATGCCAAACACGTCGGCAAATTTGCGTAACTGTTGAGAAGCTTCGCCATTAATGACTCCCCCTCCCGCATAAATTAACGGCCGCTGCGCCTGTGCCAATGCATCAAAAAATTGTTTGCACTTATCTGCATTCAGTTCAGTAGATAAAACACTGTGTATGCGTTCACGATATCCGCGCACTGGTAAGCGACCACGGCCTTTAAATTTTCCGACCCAATTTTGCACATCCTTGGGAATGTCGATAACAACCGGACCCGGTCGACCGGTACGCGCAATTTCAAATGCTGTGCGCATCGTCATTTCAAGTTTCTCGGGATCTGTAACCAGAAAAATATGTTTGGCAACCGCCCCCATAATATTTGCAATGGGTGCTTCCTGAAATCCATCACTGCCAATCGCGGCAGTAGGGACCTGCCCACTAATAACAACAATTGGAATAGAGTCGGCCATGCAGTCACGTACCGGCGTAACGGTATTCGTAGCACCTGGCCCTGATGTCACCATGACAACTCCGACCTTACCGCTCGCACGCGCATAGCCCGAGGCCATAAACCCGGCACCTTGCTCGTTTGCCGGAACGATTAGAGGCATGGCATCGTTGGTTTCTTCGTTGAACCGAAAGACAGCGTCATAGGTTGGCAAAATAGCGCCACCGCTGTAGCCAAAGATTACATCAGTGCCTTCCTGAGCAAGAACCCGAATTACAATATCCGCACCCGTCATTTCCTGACCGGCCAAGGGATGATCCGAGGTCTGTTCTATTTCCAGGGCCTGTTGGGCAGCGCTACGCATGTACTTCTTATAAATTTGATTAACTAGGGGCGATAAGTGGTTTACGTTACTTTTTTAGCCCCGGCGAGTCAATGATCCAAAGCAAAGAAACTTTCAAGACAGTGTGCAACAGATTCAACGCCAGCCGGAGCCGGGCTCCGACTGCCCGCATCGTTAATCCAGCCGCGCGTCGATCCAGTCGCCTTTGCGATCGAGTCTGCGATCACCACAACCTGGAAACACACTGGAGCTCAGCAGGCTAATAGAGATTAGCGTGACTGTAACAATAAGGATTTGTTTATTCAGTCTGTCTTGTTAATCCACTGTTGTGTTTGATTTTTATAAACGCAACACGGACAAAGTGGATGACATAAAAAATAGCAAGACACCTCATTCTGTCGGCGAAAATGTGTGTCTGTTCAAATCGCACTTACTCTGGGCTATCTTAACCCCTTCGATGGCTCCACTAAATCAGGATAAGTTTATTGCCCATCCAGGGCTCACAGCCCTGCTGTCTCGCACAGCTTTTATGTTTTAATAATTTCATGCAATTATTCTTAGCTGCAGAAGCAGCCAAAAAGATTGCGGTAGAATCTGAATACGCCGGCCCGAATTTCATACCTTCGTTTTAGAAAGTGTTGCCCAGTTATGAAGAAACGCATAAACGTGAGGGCGATGAAACAAAATTATCGGCTGATTAAATCTCGGAAGAGTACTGGGCCCTAATGTTTTACGACCGCCATCAGACTGCCGATCTCTACATTCGAAACAATCAGGGCATTGAATTTATATTTGAAGGTGTTGAACCCGGTTGCCCCCAGACCAACGCACTGATTGATTTTATAGACGGGGATTTCGACATTGCGTATATCGATCAGGAGGAAATGATGAACCAACCAATTACGACAGGAATTCACTGGAGTTTCTGGGTGATCGCAGTGGTTACCTTGATTTGGAATGTATTAGGTGCCATGAATTTTGTACTGCAAATGAATTCGGATGTAATTGCATCGATGTCCGAAGCGCACCGCGCCATTATTGAAGGCCGCCCTGCCTGGGCAACTGCAGCGTTTGCGGTGGCAGTATTCGGGGGTGCATTAGGCTGCATTCTGCTTTTGTTTAAAAAAGCCGCCGCAAAATATTTATTTCTGGCTTCTCTCATTGGCGTACTCGCCCAACTGTTTCCGCATATTAATCTGGTCGGTTCGGTGATCAGCGACCCGTTTGAAATATTGATGATGGTCGTGTTACCAATTGCGGTGGCCGTCTTTTTGCTCTGGTATGCGAAGTACGTTGAAAGAAAAAACTGGATAAATTAACCGATCCACCAAACTTCATTCATAACTCTGCTCATGCAGTTTGATCCCGAGTCGACCCATTCAAAACCTACAATTAAAGCGGTTATTTCCGATGTGTAAAGACGGCACGTCGAAAATTTGCAGGTATCAGGTATTTCGTTAATCAGACGGAAGTCGGATCGATTGGAAGGCCTCGTCCTGAGGAGTACTCTCATTCACGCATCCATGCGCTTACGTCCTGTGACCAAATTCCATCGGAGTTTCCTAATTCTCATTTAATAAGTGGTACTTACATCACATTATTGTACAAAATATGAACAGTTGATTCTAAGAGGTACATATACATAAGAATAAAAAGCTCAATTTTTGCTGGCTGGCGAAATAGGCTTCTAGGAATGGCCGCCGTTAACGTGTTGATTCATGGAAAATACTTGCAGCGTCAATGACCTGGCCAACAAAGCTGTACAAAAAACCTATCCAATACGGGTATAAGCGCTTTTAAAAGTAGCATAAGTGTAATCTTGTTGAATTGTGCCCCAATCCGGCTCAAAATTACGCCCCCTTGCTCTATACACAATAATTCTAGTGGAGTCCTTAATAATATGTTCGATGTCAATCCCTTCGACGAACTCTCGGCACTAATTTCGACCTCAATCTTACAGGGGTACATCGTACTCATGTTGATTATGGTTGTGGTCGGCACGATCCTCGACATGATGCACAAAAAGAGTGCTCAGTACTTCTTCGAAAATGCTGAAAAAGCAAAAAAGAATGCGAAGCGTACATTAAGTGGCGGAGAGAAGGCATCACTGGCCATTGCTACGGCGGCCAATGAGGTCTTAACTTCGGGCGAATTCGCATGCAGACCAAGTCGTCGCTATTCTCACCTGCTGACCATGTATGGTTTCATCATTTTTGTTGCCACCACCGTATGGCTGATTTTTGGTAACACATCTCAAAATGGAGCTGCGGCACCAACACTATTGACCGCTTTGTGGCACCTTGGTGCACTTATGCTGTGTCTGGGTGGTTACTGGTTCTGGTTCTTCATCCGTGTAGACGTCTCTTCTGAAGGCGTGAAGTGGTACAACTTCAACGGTCGCGGAGACATTTTCATTGTCTCTCTGATCACCATGGGTACTTTTGCATTGCTATGGTCGGGTACACTAGCCAGCGGTGGAATGTTGAACATGATCTTCTTGGTACTTTTCATTGCGTCTGCCACTATCCTGTTCAGCACAGTTTTCTGGTCCAAGTTTGCTCATATGTTCTTCAAGCCCGCTGCTGCTTACCAGAAGCGCTGCATCAAGGCGGACGGTTCGTATGAGAATCTGCCCGAACTAGGAGAGCTTTCGGATCCTGACTTACAGGCAAGATATCCAGATATCCCGGAATATATGGGTGACAATCCACCCCATATGGGTCTTGGAATCAAGCGTGAGGCCCCAAACCATTACTAATTCTTATAAGTAACGAATTTTAAAGAAGGAAATATTATGCCTACTTTCGTATATATGACACGTTGTGATGGCTGTGGACATTGCGTTGATATCTGCCCTTCAGACATCATGCACATCGACACAACTACCCGGCGTGCTTACAACATCGAGCCTAACATGTGCTGGGAGTGTTACTCCTGTGTTAAGGCTTGCCCCCACAACGCGATTGACGTTCGTGGTTATGCAGACTTCGCCCCACTGGGCCACTCGGTACGAGTAATCCGTGATGAGGAAAAAGGTGTCATAGCCTGGCGCATCAAATTCCGCAACGGTAAGAAAGACATGAACCTGCTGGCGCCTATCACGACAAAACCCTGGGGTACGGCAATCCCCCAATTGAGTGAAGCGGCAGCTCCAAGTCAGGAAGTTCGTGACAGTCAATTACTTTACAACGAGCCAAAATACGTTCGCATGGACGATGGTGGACTGCACACGCTTGAGTCTAACGGCTTGAAGTTGAAAGAAGGAGTGTACTACTAATGGGTTACAAGACTATTGTTGAAGACGGCATCGACATTCTGGTAGCGGGTGCCGGTATGGCTGGTACGGGTGCTGCTTTTGAGGCCAGATACTGGGGTAAGGACAAGAAAATTGTCATTGCCGAGAAGGCTAATATCGATCGATCTGGTGCAGTTGCACAGGGGCTCTACGCGATCAACACCTACATGGGAACCCGTTTCGGTGAGAACAATCCTGAGGATCATGTACGTTATGCGCGTATGGACTTGATGGGTATGGTTCGTGAAGATTTGCTGTTTGATATGGCTAGACATGTAGACTCAGCGGTTCACCAGTTCGAAGAATGGGGCCTACCATTAATGCGCGATCCCAAGACTGGTGCTTATCAGCGTGAAGGGCGATGGCAGATCATGATTCACGGTGAATCCTACAAGCCTATCGTGGCTGAAGCCGCAAAAAAATCGGCAGACAAGGTATTCAACCGTATCTGCGTCACCCATCTACTGATGGATGAATCAAAAGAAAACCGTGTTGCGGGTGCTGTTGGCTTCAATGTGCGTACCGGTAACTACCACGTATTCAAATCCAAAGCCGTTATCTGTGCTGCCGGTGGCGCCTCGAACATCTTTAAGCCACGCTCTGTGGGTGAAGGTGCGGGTCGTGTCTGGTATGCGCCATGGTCATCGGGTTCAGCCTATGGTTTGCTAATTAGCGCTGGCGCCAAAATGACCCAAATGGAAAATCGTATTGTGTTAGCTCGTTTCAAAGACGGCTACGGTCCAGTAGGCGCATACTTCCTCCACCTCAAAACCTATACACAGAACGGTCTCGGTGAAGAGTATGAATCCAAGTGGTTCCCTGAACTATCGAAAATGGTAGGTAAAGAATATCTGGATACAGAAGGTCAACATTTATCTCATAAGCCAATTCCGACTTGTCTGCGTAACCATGCGTTCATCTCTGAAGTAAACGCGGGTCGTGGTCCGATTCACATGGTAACCATGGAAGCTTTCCAGGATCCTCATCTTGAAGAGATCGGTTGGCACAACTTCTTGGGCATGACGGTTGGTCAAGCGGTACTTTGGGCGGCGACAGACGTAGATCCTAAGTATGAGAATCCTGAGCTAACTACCTCGGAGCCCTATGTCATGGGTTCACATGCTACCGGTTGCGGTGCATGGGTTTCAGGTCCAGAAGATTTATCACCGGAAGAGTACTTCTGGGGATACAACCGAATGACGACAGTTGAAGGTCTGTTCGGTGCAGGTGATGCTGCCGGTGGTACGCCACACGCATTCTCTTCCGGTTCCTTCACTGAAGGTCGCCTGGCTGCTAAAGCCGCTTGCAAATACATCGATGATGGCAAGGCAGAAGGTATTAAAGTTTCTGAGCAGCAGATTAATAAGCGCCGTGAAGAAATCTACAAGCCGATGGAACATTACAAAATCTATCGCAACGAGATTACTGCAGGTAGTGTTAACCCTAATTACATCAACCCACGTCAGGGTCTTGATCGCTTACAGAAGCTAATGGACGAGTACGCTGGTGGTGCAACCGTAAACTACATGACCAATGAAAAGCTGCTCAACATCGGCCTCAAGAAAATGAAGATGCTTGAGGAAGATCTGGAGAAGATTGCTGCAGAGGACATCCATGAACTACTACGTGCATGGGAACTGAAGCATCGTCAACTCTCTTCTGAGGCTGTCTTGCAACACACTTTATTCCGCAAGGAAACCCGTTGGCCTGGTTACTACTACCGTGGTGATGCCATGAAGCTGGATGACCAAAACTGGCATGTACTAACCGTTTCACGTCGTGATCCTAAGACTGGTGAATACACGATGGAAAAAGCCCCTTGTTATCACCTGGTAAGTGATGAAGAGGAAAAAGCCGCTTAAATCACGGAGTCAAAAGGTCCCTGTTTGCAGGAGCCTTTTACCCTGATTGTAGAAAAGAGATCAACAACTGTTGGTCTTTTTTCATTTTTGCAGCCACATAATTTTTGTTACAAAAGATGCTATAGACTTTCAGATGAACATTATCGAAAACACAGACGACGAAATCCTGGAAATTGCGCACCCGATGTGGGACGAACTCATCAAGTATTCCAACGCAGGTGAATATGGCAAATTTATTCGTAAGTTTTCCTATGAATGTCTGCTTGGTCTAAATGAAGTTGAGGTCGGCAAACAGTTTGCCAGAAGCGAGCTTACGAGAAACCTGGATCCTGATTACGATTATCTTGGTATCATTCGTCGCGGAGAGCACGTTACTGTTCTGTATCGTGTGAGAAGCACCAAGAAAGAAGGTGAATGGCTAGGGCGCATGGTGCTTGGATACGAGAAAGGTGATGTCAAAATTTTTGCTGCATCTATATTTTAATTTATCCCAAGTTTTGATTGAACAATAAACTACCCGCTATATTGCGCAAATAACGGCTAGGAATACGTACATGAATGAAATGATTAAAGACGTTGTCGCCAATGGAAAGCTTGTTGAATTAACGTACAAAGTCATTGATTCAAAAACGGAAGCTGTTCTGACGACGGTTGAGTTCCCCATTGGCTATATTCATGGTGTCACTGAAGCCTTAGCACCTCAAGTGACTGCAGAACTGGAAGGCAAAGTTGCTGGAGACGTAATAGACGTACCCATCGACTGCAATAAGTTATATGGCGCTCGTGATGAGTCGCTGGTTTTTACTGACCACATCGATAATGTACCAGAAGAATACCGCGAGGTTGGCATGTCGATACTAATGGAAAATGAGCAAGGTCAAACAAAGAGTTTCCTTGTGACAAGAGTCGATGAAAAGTCGGTTACTATCGATGGTAATAATCCACTCTGTGGTCGAGAGGTAATTTTCAAACTTGAAATTTTGACTGTACGTGATGCGACGGATGAAGAAATTGAGGCCGGTGGCCCAGTCGATGCAGAGCCTGATATCAGCGAGATTGTGGGAGCTGATCAGAAAGTACGGCCGATTGATTAAAGCCAAATTAATTAGGGTCAGACCCTAATTAATTTATCTGACGGAGAGCCACATTGCCTCAGAGCCTGTTTGCCGAAACACTTTTAACACCTGGTCTGGGCGTGCCGATGGCATGGCTCTTCGAAAATAATGCACAACATATTGTTGATCTACTCGATAGCGATTCTCCTGTGCGTGGTGCACTCTCACAAGCCATTGATCGTTTTGGTGATACATTCTTTGAGCTCATGCCAAATAAAGAAACGCTTATTGAATGGGCAAATTCGCAAAATACACTCGTTGATACGGCTGATGTTAGAGAACTAAGATTGGGTGGAGCGCATGTATTTCAGCAGGCCATTGAACTATTCCAGGGCTTGCAAATGATGGTTGAAAAAGAAGACGATCCCGTTAAATGGTCTGCCATTCACCACAACATTGGTGACGTGATGGGCTTTATTGGGCAACGAAGTGGTAGCTCACATTTTCTTGAGCAAGCTGCCATGTCCTATGAGCAGGCACTGGAAGCTCGCACCTTTGAAGAAACGCCATTCGAGTGGGCAAGCACTCAATATAATCTAGGCGTTGTAATGCAAACACTTGGGCAACTTGAGGATAACACGGGGATGTTAAAACAGGCAGCCGATATATATAAACAGGCTTCTACTGCCTTGAAGAGAGATGAACATCCAGATGATTGGGCAGCCGCTTTGTGTAGTGTTGGCAATGTGCTTTGTTTACTGGGTACGCATCGTAAGGGTGCACGAACACTGGAACAGTCTGTCGTAGTCATGCGTAATGCAATGGCAGAGCGTACCCCTGACAAGTCAGCATATGGATGGGCAGTTACGCAAAACAACCTGGCAGCTGCATTACAAGCACTGGGTACGCATGAAGAAGATATTCAATCACTTGAAGAGTCTATCCCCATTTATGATGCAACCTTAAAGGCGTTACCGAAAGATGATGTGCCCATGATGTGGGCGATGGTTACCGCGAATCGCGCTTCGGCAATGCACGCTCTGGCAGAGGAGTCTGATTATGTCGATATGGCGTTAATGGCGGCATCTGAATTTGATAAGGTGGCTGAATTGTTTGCCAGTGCGGAATTAACTCGTTATCAGCAACTGGCTGAAGAACGAAGAGATCAGTCTAAAGATTTAGTGAAATTACTTGAGGTGTAATGTGGATACGAATGCTCCTGTACAGGAAGAAGAATGTCGCTTTTGTCTGACCAAACCAGGTCGACGGATTATGGTTGAAGGTGAATATGGTTTTGCAGCATGGGATCGCCATCCCGCCAGTGAAGGGCATTTCCTTGTGATTCCGTATCGTCATTTCGCCAGCTATTTTGATATCAACGATGAAGAGCGCGAAGAACTTTGGTCTCTGGTAGCACAAGGGCGTGAGATGTGTGAAGAAAAATATCACCCAGACGGTTATAACATTGGTATCAATGTAGGTGCTGCTGCCGGTCAATCCGTTCACCACCTACATATTCACGTTATACCCCGCTATAAAGGTGACGTTGAGAATCCTAAGGGTGGGGTGCGTGGCGTGATCCCACATAAAAAACTTTATACTTTCAAGCCGGACTGATGGTCCTATACTGCCACAATCATTAAATGATTAAGACATATTCCCAGCGCCTTCTACTCCCCTATTACGGACAGGTACAAATCGCTGAATCAGAGCGGGCGCGTGCATTAACAGTCGACGCCCGAACCTGGGAAATTCAATTTCTTCATTCGGGAAATGGTGGTCTCACTCATTCAAATACTGGTGCTCAGGCTGTTAATAATAGTTATAGACGTGCTGTCACTATTAATGACAGTGATATTCGGCAGAAGAAAATAGGTTCAATGCTAGATAACAGACAAACCGTTGATGAACGAATTCTCGAATTAACAGATTTTCTCGCTGATATCTCATTGCCGTTTCCGGCAGCAGACCACTTTGAGTACTGGCTGTTGGATGCTAAAGATCAATCACCACTGGCATTAATTTTTTCCTGTCGAGATTCAGAACAGATGAGTGCTTATCCATCACGTCCTGAGTGGACTGCATTACCCTCCGCGGTTATGCCGATCGAAATGACCGAAGATGAAAAATCATATTCATCAGCGCCTGTGAATTATCGGTTAGAACGCCTGGTTGCCGAGAGAGCCGGTTATAGCCCAAAGGCGCAATGGTTCACACGGCGTTTGAATGAAGAGCAGTCGTTTCCAACATTTATGTTGAGGGAAGACTGGCAGGAGGAAGAAAGCGCCGATTTATGCCAACGTTATCTGAAACGTCAGTCACCACGCTTATTGATGCTTCATGGCCTGAATCAGGAACTGCGAAGACAGCTGGAAATCAACGCGCGTCCACATGCCCTTGAGGTTGAGCGCTTTTATCAGCTTTATCCCGAAGTCGTGGATCAGGAACTGATGAATGCCATACGCGTCGAGGCTAAGTTGCGCAGCGTTACTGTTGGAGATCAGCCGGCACTGCATAAGCGCAGAGATGGTATTCATTATCTGTAGTGATCTGCCAAAAGTGCATAGGTAAGTGCTGAAATAAATCACCCCATAACCCAATACCAGGTCAGCGGAAACGCTGTATCATTCGTAACCTGAAACGAGAGGATATTCTTCATGTCACAATACATCTTTATTTACCTTGGGGGTGATTACCCTAACAATCCAGAGGAGGGTAAGAAACACTTCGAGAAATACCAAGGATGGTTATCCGCTTTAGGTGATGCGGTTGTCAATCCTGCCATACCCTTTAAGGATACCCATACGGTGCATCCTGATGGCAAGACGGAGCAAGGAACTACCACACTGATGTCGGGTATGAGCATCCTGAGGTTTGAATCGATGGAGGCCGCGCTTGAAGCAGCGAAGTCATGTCCGTTCCGGGAGATTAACGGCACACTCGAAGTGTCTGAAATGATCGAAATGTCCAAGACTGTAAATTAGAGGATTCTTACAACATCGTACCTATTCATATGACGCACAAGTTGATTCAGAAACATATTTTACATGGCACGCAAGAGTTCGAATTACGGGATGATTTGATCAAGGTAAAAATCACCACGCCATTCAAGGAAGCAAAAGAGCTGGACGTCGTGTTGGCAATGCTGAATCCTGAGCCTGTCATCAGCGATTCCCGTCTTAATTTTCATAGTCGTGTGAAATGCAGACCGCTGGTTTCTCTGTATTTGAACAAGCCCAATCGCAAAGAATTTAACGCCTTTGTCGAGGCCGTCAAAGCTAGAGCCAAGCTGGAGTATGATGCTTTTGCTGGACTAAAAAACTAGTTTGCGGTCTTGGAATTTATTGGTAACGCATCAATACTCAGAATGATATGAGCACTAAACTCACTCAAAAGTACCTGTTCAAAGCTACTCGCGAATATGAGATCGTCGGCGATCAGGTCAATATTCGCATTAAATCGCGTTCTAAAAATGAAACGCTGAGTGTCACGCTGGCAGTGCTCAATCCTGAGCCTGTAATCACTCGATCACACCTGGAATTCGTCAGTCGCGTGAATGGTGAAGCACTGATTTCCCTTGCCTTGTCCCGACCCAACGTGACCGAATTCAACGACTTTGTTAACGCGCTTAAGCAAAGGGCGCAGGCGGAATACAATGCGATTTCCGGAATCAGTGTCGCAGCTAAACCCACTCTTACAGACGGTTTTGATCAGGAACCACCTGAGTTCAGTGAGGTTTCCACCGCAGATATCATCAAAGACAAGACCGTCAACGTTGAAGGCGTTGAGAATGCGATTAGCATGCTGGAAACTTATGTAAACAATGAAGAAATCCAACCCCTGATAATTGCCTTAGAGTCACTCAAACAGGCCCCGGAAGATCAGTCGAGGTTAGTTGAGGTCGCAACTGTATTTAACGAACTCGGATCAAGCCAGGGCGCGGTATTAACCTATGCACCCTATATCAGTATCATGCTATCAGATGATCCTTTTGGGTCAGGGTAAATAAAAGCACACCAGTTTATTGCTGTCCAAATAACATAAAAGAACAAGAAAGAAAAATTGATACATACAATAGCTTAGTTCTCGATGGGCTATGATAGACATGAAGAAGAATCGCGTGGCGATGCGTATAGCTAACAAAAATTAGAATAGCTTCGCCATGTTGTTCGACTAGATTCCCGCTTCGGCAGTTGCTCCTGCATTGCCCTACCTCTTGCATCCATGCAGTCGTTCGCGGGAATGACGAGGTAGAACGTGCTGCGTTAGTACGACACCAATGACACTAGCAACATCTATGCTGCCTGTAAGACAGCCGTTTTTTAAGAGACTGGAAGGTTCGACTTAATTTGTCTTTTTGTACTGGCTGTTTCACAAAGCGTATGCCTGAACGTTCTCTTCGAACCGTCATCCAGTCCTGCTTGTAACGCTCATTGCCAGTAAGAAAGTCGATTTCTGTAACCTTGTCAGTATCAATCGCATAGCGCATTAAATACTGGGTCAGGATTGAACCAGGCGAGTACATCTTCCAATCCTCATCATAGACTAGTCTGTAAATATTCGCTTTGCCGTGAACCACGAACCAGATCTGAGCGGCTACAGGTTGTTCGTTGATGTATAGAATGGCAAGTCGTGACCAGCCTAATCGAGACAGGCTCTTTACCAGACCAGGTGTAAAGTCGGAAAAAAATTCATTGGCTTTCCAGCTTGCTTTGTAAATTGCATCGTAGTCAACCAGAGCCTGATCAATACCTGCATTCTTATACAGTCGTATATCATAACCGTGTTCACGTTCGAGTTTTCGTTGTTTGCGCTTAATCGTATTGCGAAGATTGGTCGGCCGCTCGGCCATATATTCATCGAATGACTGGCCATTTAATGGATGTATCCAGTTATAAAAAAGAGAGTAAGGATGGCTCTGAAATCCGCAGGATTCCATTAATTGACGCAACCTGATCATATTGCCATCGTTTAAATCAATTGGTTCGATTCGTATTGGTTGAACAGGCATCTGAGATAAACCATGTGCCAGACAAGCCAGAATGGCATCTTGTTGGCCGTGCTTGGAGATCAATAGAGAATATAATGTGGTGAAGTTATTACTTAAAGAACTCAAGCTACCCTGGGGACGCTTCATCATTGGCAGAATTGCCAGCAAAATTTCATCTTCAACCACGCAAGCCAGTAGTATTGACTGATGCTCAGAGAGCGCATGGGCAGTCAGATTCTCTAACCAGATTCGAGAAAAAAATAATGAGTCCCGCTCACCCTCTGCAAACAATGTGTTGGCACTTTCAGGAAGTTGTTTCCATTGGCTATAAAAGACGAATTTCATCGGCTGATTAATCTTATTTTACACGCAATAAATATTTTACTCCTAAACCCTAGTGATGATGTGGTTTAATTATAAAGCGATACACTATTCTAAATTTCACCAGATTATCACTGACGAATATCTTATTTTCTACTTGGCACCTAATTGAGTGATAGCTCGCTATAGATATATTTTTACTATACATAAAGAGAAAATTGTCATCCTGAAGTGCTATTTTGCTACAATTTTCCAGTCGAACGATTTCTATTTTTTCAAGCGAAAGGTGATTTATGAGTGAGCAAAAAAATACCAGACCCAAGATCCCAGAGGGCGAGGCTCGTTATGTCAAAACACGTCAGAAAGAGGCTAATGAAAAGGGCTACGTTGGGTATGAAACTATCTGGGAATCATTCCAGAAAGAAGCAGAATATACAACGCCAAAACAACCTTGAGTTTTTACATAGCCGCATGAACAGTAGTGTTCGCACGTCTATTGACTGTATTTGGTTTTGATGAATATCCGGCCAGAATAGTGTGTATAACTTATCTAACCACAGGTTTGGATATCAACTAGATAGGCATCTATTGTTACATTTCATGTGGTTAAACTAATGCCAGAAAGGCCTTCAATTGAGGGCCTTTTTTATGCGTACTACTTTGCGAAACTTTTTCAAGTTAGTTTTTTAAGCTCGGCAAGCACTAAAGCACGACTGAGCAAATCCTGATTGATGACCTTTGGATATGCCTTATGCAGAGCGCGTACAGTGAGGAACCGATGATAGTCGCTATGCGCCGATTTCAATATAGGTCGAATTTTCCAATAGCAAAATAGATTTCTTATATATGAACAACTTGCTGCGTTACTTGCACCCGATTTAGGAAACCGTTAGGTTGGGACTCAACTTTATTGTCACCCCAATAGTAAGAACCATGGATACCATTAAAACAGCCAAAAGCTATAAACCAGAAGAGTATTTCGTCGAGCAGGAACCATATTACGAACCGGTGGCAGATGAAATTGAAGTATTCGAGGCCGCCTATAAAAACCAGCTGCCGATTCTACTAAAGGGACCCACTGGATGTGGCAAGACTCGCTTTATGGAATACATGGGCTGGCGCCTGAAAAGACCTCTAATTACTGTTTCCTGTCACGATGATCTGACCGCATCCGACCTGGTCGGTCGTTATCTGGTAACCGGAGGCGAAACGGTATGGGTTGATGGCCCCCTGGCACGCGGTGTGCGTACGGGCAGCATCTGCTACCTGGATGAAATCGTTGAGGCACGTAAAGATACTACTGTGGTTATTCATCCGCTGTGTGATGACCGACGCGTACTACCAATGGAAAAGCTGGGAGAACTGCTGGAGGCACCCGAGGAATTTTGCATGGCCATTTCCTACAACCCGGGCTATCAAAGTGTACTGAAAGATTTAAAACAAAGCACGCGTCAACGATTCGTGGCCCTGGAATTTGATTATCCCAGCGCTGCGATTGAACAGAAAATTGTTGAAAAAGAAACACAGGTAGACGCCGATACGGCGAAACTGCTGGTTAAATTTGCCCAGATGACACGCAACCTGAAGGGTAGTGGCCTGGATGAAGGTGCCAGCACTCGCTTGCTGGTACATGCTGGAAAACTGATTCAAACCGGGGTCAATCCCGTTACTGCGTGCAAAAGCTCTATTTCGCAGGCACTGACGGATGATCCGGAGATGTTGTCTGCAGTTAACGAGCTGAGCTCTTCGGTATTTTAACAAGCTAGCCAGTTAGTGAACCAGCGTGGTCGGATGCAAGCCGTGCCCTTCATTGATTTCGTTTTCGGTCGCATCCCTTACCGTTACAATATCAATGGAAAATTGTAATTCCTTGCCGGCTAGCGGATGATTTCCATCCAGTGTTAATTTTCCACCTTCCATACTCGTTACCCGGAATTGGCGTACTTCTCCACGATCGCTCTGAAATTCCACTTCCGCACCAATCTCGCGAAACTGCTCCGGGACATTAGTAATGTCATCCGTATAAATCAATTCATCGTAGTATTCGCCGAATCCTTCATCCGGCGTCAATGAGACAGACACTCGATCGCCTTCCGTACACCCCGCCAGAGAGTCCTCAATTTTGGGAAACATGCCGTTATCGGTACCGTGTACATAATGTACTGGGATATCGATTTCCTCGAGTATACTTCCGTCCCCTTTGATGATGCTGTAACGAAATTCAACGTATTTATACTTGGCAATTACTTTCTCATTCATGGCAAATTCATCATAGCTTATTTGCAGGATAAACGCATAATACCGGCCAGACCTGTCAATTTAAGAGTAAACTACACTGGATAGTTCCATAATTCAGCATCAGCAATTGCAACGGTTTTGATAAATAATTATGCGCCTAGGACTAAAAAAATCGATGCGCGATCAGCAGGAATATGCCCATGAATTTTTGGGGCGCATCCAGAGCTTGTTTGAAAATGTAGAGGAAAAAGCGAGCATACAACCCCTGGATGAAAAACTGATAGATGGCATTGTTCAGCTGTATGCTATCGGAACCGGTATTGAAGATTCACACGAACCCAACGACATTGATGCAGAAGATATTTCACAAATCGGAGAATACGGATTCAACTTACTGACAGAACTGCTGCGGTGGGCACACAACAATCGCCAGCAGGAATTTAAAAACACTATCTACAACCTGATTCTGTCTTTATGCGTCTGGATCATTGCAAACAAAGGCAATCTACAAACACTGGAACCTACTGTAGACTCGCTGGCTAACATTGCCAATAAAACGACAGATACCGAAGAACTGAAGAAGCTCGTTCAATTGATGACAGAAATCATTAATGGCTGTTCGCCAATAATTAAAAATGACCTGGAGCAAATGAATCCCATGCGGCCCTGGCGCATACTACATTTAAACAGGGCGATTACTGCTACGAGATCCCACGACACCATTTTGATTCGCGATGTGTTTAATGATTTAGTGGCAACATTACCGTTGGATGCAGCCGATTTTTTTGCCGAAGGCATGCATGAAATGGATCGCCTGAACTATCCAGCACCAGTGAAAGAAGTTGTCCAGGAATTCTTTAACCACCACAGCCGACCAAAAATGAACTAAGTAGAATATCTGAGTCCTGATGGATTATTCGCCCCCGCGTCAATAAACGTTAACGACTCAAAGCGAACGTTCAACTTGCAATCTTTAGCACACTAAAAGATGCGCTATTAATAGACCAAACTAACAGAGCGCTCTATTTGAAAACTATAATATTTTTCGCACTAATGCTGTGTATTATTATCGGTTCACTCATTCCTCATGGCGTGCAAATACCTGGTTATCATGGTCCGAGCAAATTAGTCCATTTTGTTGCATATTTTATAATTACAATTTCTGCAGCTTTTATGGTCAACTCTAAAATCGAGTTAATAATTTACTTAGTTTGCATTGTTATTATTAGCGGCCTGATTGAAATCGCTCAATATCATATCCCTGGTCGCTATGCTTCGGTTACAGACTTTATAGTAAATATACTAGGAGTTACTTCTGCAGGATTAATTATTTTGCTTTGGCATACAATAATAGAATAAATTTATGTTGAAACTGAAATCAATTATTTTTTCCAGGATTGGCCCCCGCACAGATGTTAAAAAAATGACACGCAAGGGACTTATTAAAAGCGGTCTAATTTATTTAATAGCTGGCATTATATTTTTTACAATTTATGTGATTGTTTTTACGGCTAGCTCTCCAACACGAAATTTGCGGCAAGATGAGGTTAGTGCGACTGCACTTCTTATAATGATTATATCCATGCTAATTTCAATGATGGGTATTGTAGGAGGAATTTACTTATTAATACGTGCATTATTGCGTAGAACATAGCGCAAACTTTTAATAACTGCTAACGGCCCAAAGCGGCCATTTCAATACTAGCTATCTATGCAAGCGTTACTAATCAACCCAGACCCATCTTAATATAACCACAGGGACAAACATCAGCACATATGTGGCAGCCTACACATTTGTCATAATCAGTATCTACGTAACGCCCCATAACATGTTGGTCTTTACTTACCTTGAAAATCGCGACTTCCGGGCAAAATACCAAGCAGTTATCGCACTCAAAGCACATTCCGCAACTCATGCAACGGCCAGCTTCTTTAATCGCCTTTTCTTCTTCCAGCGCAGAGAACCTTTCCTGAAAATTATTTAGCACGTCCTCAGATGTAATGTTCGCTTCTTGCCGCCGATTCATTGGTTCATTTTCAAAATATGCGAGATGCAACAGATCGCTGGTTGCAATTTCTGCAAACGAGCGATCTTCGAAATTATGTACGGCAAAATCAGCAGAATCAGTGCCCCAAGTTTCTTGGTGATTAAATTCTGCAGGTTCTAGCTCACGCGTACGTAATTCATCTAGCAATTTAAAATGGTGGGTGTCGATTTTAGGGCGAGCAGGAATCTCGTCTCCGATTAAATAATAGTGAAGCCCTTCTGCTGCGATAGAGGCTTGACCAATTGCGGTAGTTAATAAATGCGGATTAATGGCATCACCGGCAACAAAATGTCCGGGCTTGCCAACGACCTGGTAAACTTTATCCGCATCCATCAATCCACGTCCATTGTCAAAATCTTCAATGCCAACGTAATTACCCGTTTGCCCTGTCGCACTTACAATAAGCTTACAATCTATGTCAAAAGCTTTGTCTTCTTTAACCTGCAACTCACCATCAACTTGTTCCACTGGAGCCACACGTAATGCCTTGGCTCTGCCTTTGTCATCTTTTATGACTTCTAATGGTGATAGGCCATCGTGAATTTCCACGCCTTCACGAATTACCGCTTCGAGTTCATGTTTGGTAGCGGGCGCCTGAGTGATAGGTCGACGATAGATTACCCAAACATCCGCACTTCTACGTTTTGCTGCCGTTGCTACATCGTGCACAGTATGACCCAGAATCACATTGTCTGGTCGATCTTTTTCTGTAATGTTATGAATGTTGCCGATTCGTCGCGCAACTGCCAACACATCCATTGCAGTATCACCTGCACCAATCACTAACACTCGGCCGTCCAGATACTTTAACCGCTCTTCATTAAACGCACGCAGGTACGACATACCGTCAACGCAATTTGGCGCATCACCGCCTGGGATCGGAATATTTTTCCCGGCGACAGCACCAATACCCCAAAAAATTGCATCGTAATCACGTTCTAGCTCTTCTACAGAAACATCAGTTCCCACTCGAGTGTTGAGTTTAACTTCCACACCCATATCAATAATTCGATTTATTTCGCCCTCCAGCACAGAACGCGGTGTGCGATATCCTGGTATACCAAACACCATCATGCCACCGAGCTGGCTATACTCATCGAAAATTGTACAGGCATGACCTTTTTGGCGTAGAAAATATGCGGCCGTTAATCCAGCGCAACCTCCGCCAACGATAGCTACCTTTTTTCCGGTTTCCTGTTCAGGTACGGAATACCTTAGGTTTTCTTGCAAAGCCCAATCGCCGACATATTGCTCGACGGCATTAATACCGATGGCTTCTTCCAGTTCATTACGATTACATCCGTCTTCACAAGGTGCGGGGCATACCCTGCCCATTACCGATGGAAACGGATTGGACATCGTCATGCGTCGGAAAGCAGATTCCTGCCAGGTAGTATCACCGACGGGTTGATCGAGCCCTCGAACAATCGATAGCCAACCACGAATATCGTGCCCAGACGGACAACTCGCCTGGCAAGGTGGAGTCCGATGCACATAGGTAGGGCAAATCTCGGATAGGCCATTTTGAACAACATCCTTGTTCCATTCTGATATCTGATATTCGTCGTCCTTGTAACGTCGAAATGTAAACTTCTCCTCCGCCACGATAATCTCCTATGACAGGTTTTGCGACTCTTGTTTCAAGTATTGACTGAACGGGAAAAGCATTATTATGTGCCAATAAGTATTACTTATAATAAAGCTGAATGCGAGTAGAAATTAATCAAAGCCCATAATTTTAATACGTATATACGCCAAGGAATTACCCAAAAGAAAATTTGTTGAGCGACCGCTTCTGGCGGTAAAGCAATATAAATCAAATGTTATGTGACTAGTTTAATAGTAGTCACTCAACAATGGAGTACGTTACGTAATTGGGAGAGCTGATTTATTAGGAACTTATTGACCGGAAAATTACGGGTCTGTTCGAACTACTGGGATATCGTGTTTCAATGCAGACAGATTAAAAGCTTTCTTGAACCAGCTCTCCACCAAATCCCTAATTCTCAATATATGATCGTTTTTGGCCGGCAAGCGACACTTTATGCAAAGCATTTGGGACTGAACTTATGCGCCCCTGTTAAAAATTCTAATTACATAATCGAATAGTTAGTTAGGTGTCTATCGGAAGATCAGAATAAAACCAAATTTAAATACTATTAAGGGGACTAGGAGAATAATCGCTATAATTATGCTTACCATTTCAAACACCGCACAAATCTTTGACATAGTAGTATATAACTTGCCCTTTTTCTTTGTACTAAAGTTTTTTCTAATAGAGGATAGATCTCGCGCACACAATATAGCAGTACAATTTTCCAGAACGATCTCAGAATTATCGCGGACGTCTTGAATTTTTGGACTTATCTGCATTTCCATACTCCCTGGTGTTTAATTGCCTTACTATATTTAGAAGTTTCGGCAGATAAACTATTGGCTAGCTATAAATTACGAGTATTAAGCGTTTGTTATTGTGACCCTCCACAATATTTATACGAAAGAGATGCAAACGGTCATAAAAAGTAGACCGGCGGGCCTATAGCGAAGCCTTTCTGGATCATTGGCAAATTTGGAAAACTGCATGAATATAAATGGATCTCTTGAATGTCCGCTTTTGAGTCGTAAACAGATTCTCGTTTAACTAAAAGAAGTCTGCGTATCAACGTCTGTCACTATTCCTGTCAAGCCTGACAGATCTTTAGAGACGATGGATTCATCTGTTCATCTGCATGTATCATGCATTCAGTTTTTTTAATCTTCTTAAATGGCGGTGACGGTGAATTGTTTATTATAATTTGAGTAATCTAATGAACCGTACTTGCACACTCAGCGATTACGTTGGGAAAAGCAATTGTTGTAATGGAAAGTTTTAACGAAGCAGGAATTTTAGCATTAGTATTTTCCACCAATATAATTATTTAGGTGGTGTATATGGTTGGAAAGTATTACGTAGTCCCTATCTTTAAATTATTTTCACTTTTAGAAAGAATCATTAATCTATAGATAAGACTGTATCTTTTGAAATATTCTTTCAGCCCTTATGAAACTTAAACATAGTTAAGAGGAACCGTGCGACTATCCGTGTTCAGAATACCGATTTTATTATCCAAAACATATTTTTTAGAACTAACCCTCAATCGTGATCGTTGAAACATTGGGGCAAAAAAAGCGCTAACAAAAGTTAGCGCTTTCTTATACTGCTGTTTATAGTTAAAGGTTATTAGAATATTGCAAGCCCTGCTGCAAATAGCGCAGCCAGGATAACGATAAAAACCGCGGCTTCCAAAGCCAAGATCGCTTTAACATCCTTACATTTTTGAATTAGACCAAACATGTTATTACTCCAGTAAAATGATTAATAAATTAGATTTAAATTTGACTATCAGTATAGTAGAAATTACTAATATACTCAATTAGTTGTCTATTCTTCTGATTAACGGCATATTGTTAAATAACTTATTGAATAAAAAAGATTAAATAGACTAGGTCGAGGCTTTAAAAGCCATTACCCAGTAGTATATTGATCACATTTTAGACAAATATTGCCTCGCCAATCATGTCTTTGGAGATTGAATTTGATTCAAAATGCGTTCTTTTTTTCATTATTAATCGGGGCAACACTGGCCTTTCTGGCTGTGCTTGCACCATTTTTCGAACCCATCCTCTGGGCTACTACACTGGCGATAATTTTTCGCCCGGTTGAACAGTGGATTCTAGAACGTATGAAAGACCGGACCACACTGGCTGCTTTATGCACGCTACTTATTATCCTGATCACCGTCATTGTACCCGCATTATTTTTATCCCTCGCAGTAGCACGTGAAGGAGTCAATTTGTACCAGGCAATTGCCAGCGGTGAAATCGATCTGTCCAGGCCAATTAACTGGGTGCAGACCGCATGGCCATCACTGATTGAGCGTGGAGAAGGACTGGGACTGAATCTCGATGATCTTAAACAACGATTATCTACATCGGCATTGCAGGGTAGTAAGTGGGTAGCGACTCATTTATTCACGTTCGGCCAAAACACCTTACGTTTTACGGTGATGTTTTTTGTAATGTTGTATCTGCTTTTCTTTTTCCTGCGTGACGGCAAACAAATAGTACAAACGATCATCAATGTTCTGCCGATGGGTGATGAACGTGAACATATTTTATTGTCCAAGTTTGCAGAGGTGTCACGTGCGACAGTCAAAGGCACTTTATTAGTAGGAATGGCACAAGGCACGTTGGGAGGGATCATGTTTGCCGTCCTGGGAATTGAGTCTGCAGTTTTCTGGGGCGTAATTATGACGATACTTTCTATTTTACCTGCCATTGGTTCTGCACTTGTGTGGTTACCTGCTGCCATTTTTTTGATAGCCAATGGATTGGTAATGAAGGGAGTTATACTAATCCTCTTTGGCGCCCTGGTTATCGGAATGGTCGATAATATTTTACGGCCCATACTGGTTGGACGAGACACGAAGATGCCCGACTACCTGATCTTGCTCAGCACACTTGGAGGGCTCGGGTTGATCGGAATTTCAGGATTTGTGCTGGGCCCAATCATTGCGGCATTCTTCCTTGCCATCTGGACCATGTTTGCGCAGGAGTATAATGCGGAAGACAAATAAGCCAACACTTACTCTTTACAATTAGCGCGTTAGTCGTTTGATTCGCTGTTTTAATTGGGGAACGACTTCCTGCTCAAACCATGCATTCTTTTTCAACCATAATTTATTGCGTGGAGAAGGATGAGGCATAGGAAGATACAGCGGTGCATATTCTTGCCACGCGCGAACGGTTGCCGCCACCGATTTTTTCCTGGAATCTTTTAAATAGTATTTTTGCGCGTACTGCCCAATTAACAGGATTAACTGTATTTTAGGCATAAAAGCAAGCAGGCGCGGATGCCAGGTGGGTGCACATTCTGGCCGCGGAGGCAAATCGCCCGACTTGCCTTTACCGGGATAACAGAATGCCGTCGGCATAATGGCTATTTTTTTATGATTGTAAAAAAAATCTCGGTCGACACCCATCCATTCACGAAGTTTATCTCCACTGGGATCATTCCAGGGAATACCTGTCTCGTGTACTTTCGTTCCTGGGGCCTGCCCTATAATTATCATCGTTGCAGTTGCAGATGGCCTTAGAATAGGATTTGGCTCGAATGGTAAATGTTGGGCGCAAATCTTACACGCTCGTACTTCAGAGACGAGGACATCCAGCTTTGTACGACGTGCCATTAATTATCAGTTTTGCGGCGCCTGCGAGACTGATATGAAGAAATTTCTCTGACTATTTCCTGGTAAGGAAGATTTTCCATGGAATCATATCGTTTCACAGCTGTATTAATAAGTCGGAATATATCGTTTTCCGTATCGTCGGCAGAATTGATGATTTTTGCCAAGCCCTTGATTCCACCGTTTTGAATTTTTATTTCTGCATTGTGCGGAAGTTTTTCGTCAGTGCAGGTAATTTGCAAAACAAAGCGCGAATTATTACGCATGCTTTGTAACAAGTCACTGCAGCGTTTTTGCGCCTGGGAACTGTTACATGAAACTCCCTCACGATCGGCCAGATTAAAACGTGTGGATTCAGAACAGTTGCAAACACGCGAATTGATCGCTTTTTCAAATACACAGCGAATAGGGTTCAAGGATTGATAAGTGGATCTGTATTCCTTTTCATCCATAATTACACGTACTTAATTTTGAATTGTTGGAAAATCTGCCTGGTCCAGTCAGCCCGGGTAAAATCAATTCCGATCACTTTTCCCATTCACGCAGAATTGGAGCGTCCCGATGCTCGGTCAATTTTTTCTCGGCCAGCTCCTGTGAGTCCGCAAACATTATTTTAATATCCCCTGGCTGAGCCACTTCCAGTTCAACACGTTTGCTACGCGCCAGATTTTTCGCTTCTTTATATCCGTCAAACTGATCCAGCAGATTTAACTCTTTTACCTGGTCGCGTGAGTCCCTTTCAAGATGGTATACAAAATATGGCATAGCACCGCTTTTTAAGTTAATTAATTTCCCCTATTTAATCACTCCCGTTCGTGACTGAAAATAGTACAGAGTGGGGTAGATACCCTATTTCTTTTTCCAGAGCCGTAAAGTCTCCTGAACGATCACCAATAACGTTTTACCGTACCTGGCCACAGCTTGAAACTGGGCTACTGGCAAATTGAGTGTTTATCGCTCTTTATATATGCGATAGTATCTGCAAGATAATAAAAATGAATTGAAGCCAAAATCTCAGTACTAACGCGTAGTTAAGGCTCAGCAACCATATGGAAATTACCAATTCTCACCAGGAACGTGACATGCCTCTTTCAAGACGTTTACCCTTGTAAATCCCCTTAGCGGTACGCTTTGCAGTGGTAATGCGGTCTTTGCTACTCGGTTAGACCTGTATTTGGTGAACTAAACCAGGGCAAAGATAAGGAGTAAACAGCCATGAAGATTGGTGTACCCAATGAAATCCACGACAACGAATGTCGTGTCGCCATGACACCGGACACTGCCGCGCGTCTCCAGAAACTTGGATTCGAAACTGCAATTGAGTCCGGAGCCGGAATCCGCGCGAATTTTCCCGATGAGGCCTACCGTGAGGCGGGCGTCGAAATCATTACCGATACGACTCAGCTGTGGGCAAATTCAGACATTATTATTAAAGTTCGCCAGCCAGAACAAAACACCGCATTGGGTAAACATGAGATCGATCTCATGTCTGCGGGAAGCACGCTGATCAGTTTTATATGGCCTGCTCAAAATGAAGATCTGCTGAAAAAACTCCAAGCACAGAAAGTAACCGCATTGGCAATGGATTCCGTGCCACGGATTTCACGCGCACAAAAACTGGACGCATTGTCCTCCATGGCAAACATTGCAGGTTATCGGGCGATTATTGAAGCAGCAAATCATTTCGGACGTTTTTTTACCGGCCAGATAACCGCAGCCGGTAAAGTTCCACCCGCCAAAGTTATGGTCATTGGCGCCGGCGTTGCCGGGCTAGCCGCGGTCGGTACTGCTAGTGGAATGGGCGCCATTGTGCGTGCCTTTGATACCCGGCCTGAAGTGAAACAACAGGTAGAAAGTATGGGCGCACAGTTTTTGGAACTGGACTTTGAAGAAGAAGATTCCGGCCCGTCCTCCAGCGGTTACGCGAAGGTAATGAGTAAGGAATTTATTGAAGCGGAGATGGCTCTATTCAGAGAACAGGCCAAGGAAATGGATATTATTGTTACCACGGCATTAATACCCGGCAAGCCCGCGCCAAAACTGATTCTCGCAGATATGGTCGAATCCATGAAAGAAGGCAGCGTCATTGTTGATCTCGCATCAGAGCAGGGTGGTAATTGTGAATTAACCGAGCCTGGTGAAGTCGCCGTAAAGCATGGCGTAACGCTGATCGGTTATACAGACCTGCCCAGTCGACTGCCCACGCAATCCAGTCAACTGTACGGATCCAACCTGTGTCATATGCTGACTGACCTAACACCTGAGAAAGACGGGCAGATTAACGTAAACATGGAAGACGATGTCATTCGCGGCGCAACGGTTGTCAAGGATGGAGAAATCACTTTTCCACCGCCGCCAATTTCAGTGTCTGCTGCCCCCGCAGCACCCAAAGCTGAGGCACCTATCCCGGAACCGGAAAAAAAGAAAAGCGGTGTGGGTCTGATTGTAACCATAATCATTGCCGCAATCGGATTGTTCTGGTTAGGAAAGAATGCACCACCGGAATTCATGCAGAATTTTACTGTATTTGTTTTATCTTGCTTTGTCGGCTACATGGTTATCTGGAATGTCACTCCCGCGCTGCACACACCGCTAATGAGTGTGACCAACGCAATTAGTAGTGTGATTATCATTGGCGCTTTACTACAGATTGGTAGCGACAGCACATTAATCATGGTGCTTGCGGTAATTTCAGTGCTCATTGCTTCGATAAACATTGGTGGGGGCTTTGCGGTCACACAGCGAATGCTGCAAATGTTCCGTAAAGACGACTAAGGGAGAGAACAAAATGAATCCACAATTACTAACTGTCTCTTATCTCGCTGCCGGCGCTTTGTTTATTTTCAGCCTGGGTGGATTAAGTAATCAGGAGTCTGCCAGACGTGGAAATATCTTTGGTATGCTCGGCATGGCCATTGCCATTCTGGCTACCATATTCAGTGGCCAGGTCGGAGCCGGAGGATTTGAAAAACTCATTCCCGCCATGATCATTGGTGCACTCATTGGTATCGTTATAGCGCGAAAAGTCGAGATGACATCAATGCCGGAACTGGTTGCGATTCTGCACAGCTTTGTTGGTGCTGCAGCAGTGATGGTCGGCGTGGCGAGTTATCTCGACCCTGAATCACTTTTCGAGGGCGCTGAGAAAACTATTCATGAGGTTGAAGTATTCCTTGGTGTGTTTATCGGAATCATTACCTTTACCGGATCGGTCATTGCTTTTGGAAAATTACGCGGCTCGATAAGTGGTAAACCGCTAATGTTACCCGGGCGACACTGGTTGAATTTAATTGCGTTAATCGCATGCATCTATTTCGGCTACCAGTTCCTGAACGCAGAGTCACATAATGCTGGTTTGACACCGTTATTAATCATGACTGTCATCGCCGGCATTATCGGTATTCACCTCATCATGGCCATTGGTGGTGCTGACATGCCAGTAGTGGTTTCCATGTTAAACAGTTATTCCGGCTGGGCCGCCGCCGCAACCGGGTTCATGCTGAGTAACATTGCGTTAATCGTTGTCGGTGCACTGGTGGGTTCCAGTGGCGCTATTCTTAGTTACATTATGTGCCGCGCGATGAATCGGCATTTTGTCAGTGTTATCCTGGGTGGATTTGGCACATCAGGAGGGTCTTCAGCTTCGAGCGATGAAGAAGCAGGGGAAGTTACCGCAACCAGCAGTGAAGAAGTGGCTTCCATACTCAGGGATGCCAGTAGTGTGATTATTGTTCCGGGATACGGAATGGCTGTTGCCCAGGCACAAAACATCGTCAGCGAAATTGTAAAAGACCTGCGTTTAAAGGGTGTAAATGTTCGATTTGGGATTCATCCCGTTGCTGGCCGATTACCCGGACATATGAATGTTTTGCTTGCCGAAGCAAAAGTACCATACGATATCGTTTTGGAAATGGATGAATTGAACGATGATTTTCCAAACACAGATGTGTCACTAGTCATTGGAGCAAATGACATCGTCAATCCTGCTGCACAAACGGACCCTAACAGCCCGATTGCAGGAATGCCAGTACTTGAAGTCTGGAAAGCGAAAACCAGCATAGTGCTTAAGCGCAGTATGGCGTCAGGTTACGCAGGTGTAGATAATCCTCTTTTCTACAAAGAAAACACCATGATGTTGTTTGGTGATGCGCGGGAAAGTATGGATGGGGTTTTACAGCACCTCAAGTAAATAGCAGACTCCTTAACTTTTTACATGGCCGGGATGTTGAAAAACACCCCGGTCTTTTTTTGCCTGCTAAAATCGTTCAGAGTAAGCTTGTATACATTGACACTGATTACTTAGATGAAAGATGGATAATGAATTCACATATGCGGCGAAACTGAACGAAGTTGGGATTGGGAAAACCCTGAAAATATGCTTTCCCGATCATAGTCCGGTTTTATTGGCCAATGTCAAAGGTACGATCTATGCAGTTGATGACACCTGCACCCATGAAGATTCCTCTTTATCGTTAGGTTGCCTGCGAGGAGAAAAGGTAAAATGCACCCTACATGGAAGTTGGTTCAGTGTTGTTACCGGTGAACCCACCGAAGAACCAGCCGATGAACCCCTGAGCACGTACCCAATAAAGATCCGCAATGATGAAATCTGGATTCGCATGAATTAGATTAGATTGGCTTTCATTTGTGAGATATTCCACAGTATTCATTGACGAATTAACAGCACTATTGCAAACCATCAGCGCCCAATAATCGTGCAAATTCAACAGCCAATCCACTTCGGATTACGTTTGTCGCCTTATTTTATACCCCAATCACTAATACTAATACCTTTCCTGCCGATGTAACGTACTGTTACCCAATCTAGATTCGCCCATTGTTTTCGAAGTACAGGAATTTGTCGAGAGATAACATGGTTTTGGCATTTATCTTGCTCTACTTGGGTAGATTGCAAAGTTAAATGTTTACAAGGAGGTCGCATGAGTTATTTTGGAAAGTCTACGATTATCACAATACCGTTAATTTTTATGTTAAGCGGAAACGCTGTTGCAGAGTGTCAGGACCTGAAAACTACTGAAGCCATTGTTGAATACGTTTGTAACTATGAGCTTGTCAGCTCAACACAGTGCAGAGTATGGCGCGAAGATGTGAGACAAATGACAAACAATACGGAAATTATTGTGGACTCATTTATAAGCTGGAATATGCAATCGCAGAAAAACGCAGGCTTCATCTCAGAAAACTAGGGAATACTTTGTCCGCAAGTGTGTTCACACGCATTACATTTTAGTATTGCTGAATGCCGTGGTAGAGATTTACCACATGTCGCGCTTCAGCCAAAAATAACCACAGTTCCATAACCACGCCTATAAATGCGCTTGCGGCCAAAATAGAGAACGCAGTTATTGCGGACATATAGTCCTGACCAAACCACAATGTCAGCAGCGGAACAACAAACGCAAACAGCACAACCAAGCCTACAAATTACGATTAATTTAGCGCACGTTACCTGATAGCCAAATTCTTCCGTTAAAAATGTTCCTACAGTATGCCCAACGTCCAGTAACCGTACTATGTTCTGCGTAAAGGAGGTCGCCGTATTAATTGTGGGATCTGCCTGACTTCCTATCCAGAAGAAATAAATTATTTTTGTTATTGCCACAATAAATACGAAGTTCGCCATCCGTAGGGTGGATTAGCTAAATGGAATGTTGATGCAATCAGACCCAGTGTAATTAGAGCCAATGCAACGCCAGCCCATAATTAAGTACGGATTAATATACTTATGTACTAGCCTCTCAGTAGCCTATTCCGCCATTCAAACCTACTGATACCAGGATTGACCATCAACGCAGGACCAACCTTAAATCTCACGTAAGTAGTTGATAATACAGTTTATATTGCACTATTCGCGTTTTGAGCGGTCATAAGGTAGTGTGAATAAAAAAATGCGGGGAAACTACCCAGATGGAAGCCTACAACACCCTGATTCAGACCATCGCTCTCACCATGGGCGTCGCATGGGCAAGTGGTATCAATTTGTACGCCACGTTGCTGGCCCTTGGTGTTATGACCAATATGGGATACGTCGATCTGCCACCCGATTTACAGATTGTTGGAGATCCACTGGTCATTGCGGCGGCTGGCCTGATGTACATGGTCGAGTTTTTTGCCGACAAGGTTCCCGGTGTGGATACCGGCTGGGATACACTGCATACACTGGTTCGAATTCCCGCGGGCGCTATACTGGCTGCTGGTGTCATCGGCGACGTTGGTCCGGTTGCCGAAATTGCTGCTGCCATTGTTGGTGGTGGAATTGCTGCAGGGACTCACTTCACCAAAGCGGGCACCCGAGTTCTAATTAACACTTCTCCGGAACCATTTTCAAACTGGGGCGCGTCGATCGGCGAAGACATTGCTGTATTTGCGGGGCTTTGGGCGGCACTGAACCACCCGATTATATTCCTGGTCCTGTTAGCTGTGTTTATTATTTTAATGATATGGCTGTTACCAAAACTGTTTCGTGCGATTAAGAAAGTAATCCGATTCTTTATTAGCCTGTTTGCAGGTAAGAAAGAACCGGATTTGAAACCCGACCCAAAGCCTGAACCACCCACATTACCACCCAGCGATCAAACCGCGACGTAAAAAGTTATCTACAAGTAGATGCAAGCACTATTCCAAACTGCGTGTTCAATAGTGCTCCTTAGCTAGGTAGACTGGCGCACGTTTCACAAATACAAGACAAGGTAGTCATTAGACATGTCAAACTGGGTTGATGCAAAAGTCATCGAAAATATACACTGGACAAAGACTTTGTATTCTTTGCGTGTCGAAGGTGAAATTGATCCTTATGAAGCTGGTCAGTTTGGTCGGCTCGGCCTGCAGATTGAAGATCAAATTATTGGCCGCCCCTATTCTTTTGTTAGCGCACCCGATGAGCAGTTTCACGAATTTTACTCAATCATCGTGGATGAAGGATTGCTCTCAATCAAACTAGCTGAATTGCTGCCTGGTGACCATATTTATCTGGATAAAAAACCAAACGGATTTCTAACCTTGAATGAAGTTCCTGATGGCAGGGATTTATGGCTGGTATCTACCGGCACGGGTATAGGGCCATTTTTATCCATATTAAAAACAGCAACGCCGTGGCAAAGATTTAAAAAAATTGTACTCGTACACGCGGTGCGAACAGCACCGGAACTGACCTACCAGGAACTGTTGCAAGGCTTTAGTCAACAGTATGGGGAACAGTTTGCGTACGTACCTTTTGTCAGTCGAGAAGAAACCGACTTCGCTCTTGCAGGAAGAATTCCGGCTGCCATTGAGGATGGCCGGCTTGAAGAACGAGCAGGTGTTAAAATTGAAAACGGAAAATCACAGTTTATGCTTTGCGGTAATCCCGCTATGGTTAAAGATGTACGCGCCGTATTAAAAGAACGCGGCCTCACTAAAAATTTACGTCGAACCCCGGGTAGTATCACAGCAGAAAATTACTGGTAGACGCTGAGCAACTATAAACTATTTAAAAACTCTTTTAACATTTTGGGCGTCCATAATGCCTTTTGCTGCCCCAGCCCTTGATCAACCTTTTTCCAGTCGTCGATTGGAAACTCTATGTTACAAACAGCGCAGGTGGGCAAATTCCCGATCTCATTTCCAATCAGGTAATCACAAAGTTCTGTCAATCCCGGGTTGTGCCCAACAATTGCTACCCGCTCACAATTATTCGGCAGATTATTAATGCAATCTTTAAGTTCGGACAATGATGCAAGATAGAGCGAATCATCATAAACAATTTTACTCTCTGGGATCTGCAAATAGGTATTAAGGCCATCCAGCGTTTCACGTGCCCGATTTGCAGTACTGCAAACAATATGCTCGACTTTCACATTTTGCGCTGCGAGAAACTGGCCCATCAGTTTAAAGTCGCGCTGGCCACGGTCATTAAGCGATCGCTCGTGATCAACCTTTGGTGAGCCCGCAACTGATTTGGCGTGACGAATGACTAGCAACTGTTTTGGCATAGCTATATGGTAATAAAGCGTGACTAAACACGCAATCTCATAATATTGTCGCTTGAGTTAGAACATGTAAGAATGGCCCACTTTATCTTTTTTGAAGTCAAAGGTCTGGGAACTATGCATAATTTTCAAAAATTCACACTCATTACGTTAGGTGCGGCTTCAATGTGCACAGCTCTCGCAGCTGAGGGCATTAAAATGGAAAAAGGCATGTGGGAGATGACCTCAACAACGTCTGCGCCCATGTTTCCTGAGCCTCGTGTTGCAACCAAAACCGAATGTATTGAAAAATCCGAGTTTGGTGTCAGCGATCTTATACGTAAACAGGACGACCAATGTTCGATTACAGAATCCAGTGTTAACGGAAATTCACTTTCATGGAAAATGGAATGCGATATGCAAGGTGGCGGCAAGGGAAGTGGTGGTGGCCGATTTACCTCTAACGGAAGTTCAGGTACAGGTACAATGCACATGACAATGGAGATTCAGGGTCAAACTATAAAAATGGAAACAAGCTGGAATGGCAAGCGAATCGGCCCCTGCTGATTAGTAAGTACTTCGATTACAAAATAGCGCCGCTGTAATTCTTGCTGCGGCTCAATTACTTTTTACTCAGGAGATGAAACAAGATGTCAGAAAGAATTGTGATGCGCATTGGAGAATCTTTAGTTGCAGGTGGCCCACCAGGCACGGCAGCAGAACCAGAAGTGGTCATTGGTGAGCTGGATGGGCCGGTCGGCACTGCATTTGCAACTTTACTCGGTGATCAGGTTAAAGGACACTCGCGCGTCCTGGCAATTATGAATACCGACATTCAGGTTCGACCCGCAACGCTGATGGTGAGCAAAGTAACCGTCAAGGATGAACGCTATACAAATATTTTGATGGGTACCGTTCAAGCCGCGATCGCCAACGGTGTACTGGATGCAGTTCGCAGTGGAGATATTCCAAAAGATAAAGTTAATGACATTGGTATTATCGTTTCAGTCTGGCTAAACCCGATGGTTTCTAAAGCGGATGATCTGGACCATAAAATTTTATTTGATATACATCGCAAGGCAATGGCCGGTGCCATACATAAAGCCATGAATAATGAACCCGATATCGACTGGTTGCTTGAAAATCAGGAAGAAATTACGCACAAGTACTACCAAATGGGTCTGGACGGAAAAATCTAGGTTGTAAAGAGGCGGCGTGCTACGCCGCCTTCAACCCTAAATAAAAACAAGCAGTAATACGAACAGAAACAATACTATAAATTCCACCGCTGTAATTACCAGCAAAATGTAGGTTATCCTTCTCCCCATTGGGTTCAATCGGATCCAGAATCGATCGATGATCGATTTCATCAGCGGAATATGCTGTAGATAGACATACCTATCAAAGAATCGTTTTAATGCCTGCGCCCATCCATGCAGGCTTCTATCAACATATTTAGCATCGCGATCATCGCTGTCACCGTAATCATCGACAATCGTCAGCTTTGATCCAGCATCATCCGGCTCCACAATCACCAGAGATTTTCTTTTCATTCCTGAGCGATAGTAAATCTGCCATTCGTTTTCAAACCGTTTAACAGTAATTTGAATTAAGTTTCGCTGTGGTTGTTCTGCGCTGAAATTCTCCCAATCAACATTCCAGGATTTATCTTCCAGCTGTTGCCAGGAGTAAATTTTCAGATAAGGATTAAGGCGATAGAGACGCTCAACCGGTGAACAGAAATCAATCAGCTGTTTTGGAGTTAATCGAGTGGGAATTGTAACCCATGCTGCATTTTCCAGATCCTGCCGTGGCGGGCTATGACTCATTCGGATGGGTAATGATGCATAGTTTTGTTCCGAGATGCTCTTGTAGCCTGTTTGTTAGCATGCGATCACGGATTCCCTGGATATGTCGTGGCCGCCGACTACCAAGTATAATTTTTTGATAATCTTTTGAACCAGCCATGTTGCGCAGGCTTTGCTCACTTTCACCGACGAGTAACAATGAGCAATAATTTATCTTTTGTTCTGCGCAGGTTTGACGTACACGCGAAATAACTTCCTGACTTTCCTGCCACAATGTTTCGCTGAGATAGTCACGAAATCGATTTCTGCTAGCACCATTATTTAACCAGTCATCACCAGTCATACTGGCCCACCAAGAGGGAACGACATAAAGGTGGTCAAGCTCATCTTCTGGCTTACACAGGTTAATTGCAGCCTGTTCCGCTACGAGGGCACCCGCGCTGCCGTGACTGGCTAGTAGCAACCGCTGAATCATTACTACACTAACAAATATACAAACAGAGCGATCAACAAAGAACAGATTAATGCCATCAAATCTTCCATTCGATCGCTGCTGAAAATGGAAAGAGCAGATCCTCGATTAAAATTATTTTCTTCTCGCATCACTCACCTCAAATCGTTTCTTTAACAAACATTACTACCACGACCAAAGACAAAACGGCCTTGGTTAACCCTACAACTCCACCAATCAGGGCCGGCTGCCCACCGGCCTGGCGCATTGCAGAAACAGTGATCTGCATTCCCAATCCAACCAGTCCAAATGCAAACAGCCAGGTTATCCATTGCCTGAATTTCTTAATCTTTTTCGCAGTATGACGCACTCGTTTATGTGCTTCTTTGAGGATCTTATTGGCATCCTTTGATAACACACTTGCATTGACGAGACCACGCAGCGTTGTGTCATCGTCGGCCGACATGATCTTACGATTCGTGATCAATCTTCCCAATGCATGCTGGCGGTCTGAACGCCGCAATTTATCTGCCTCCGCAAACAACGCAGTCACTTGCTCCGCCGTAAGTAACATATCTTCAGCAAGATCATTGTCAAAATACTTTCCCTTGTAATGCTGTGCTGGCGCAAAGATTCCGGCGGAAGAAAGTGCAAACATCAAGATGAAGCCCAGCACGAACACTGGAAACTTTTCTATCACAACCCGACCCACTTTTACGTCTTGCGTTGTTTTTTCCTGTTTTACATACCATATAGCCAACCAGAGAACGATAATAGGCAAAAACAACACGCGGGTAATATTAAATATTTCGGCCACTTTTAATGTTTCAATACCATCGGGCTGAAACGCTAGTGCTGCACCGGCCACTTGTGCTGAATTCAGTATGCCGGTGCCTGCCCAGGCACCGAACTGAATGTGGCCCATGTTTAATAGATTTCCAATAATTGGAAATACAAACATGCAGCCGACGCCCCACAACAGAATTGTGCCAATGGTGTATGCAATCTCGACTGATTTAGCTTTTACAACCGGTGACGCAGCGACAGTGGCAGAAACACCGCATACACCTATCCCGGCCGATAAGACTCCACCCATAGAATGGGACACCTTTCGTATTTTACTCAGCCATAGAACCATGCCTACCGATCCAAGCACAAACACACCAATCAGCACTACTGACAATTTGCCCAACTGTTTGAGTTCAGCCAGACTGTATAACGTGCCCAACAAAATGACGCCGGTTTTTAAACCTAAACGCGAAAGACGAACTCCGTGCTGCGCCCATAGCGGCACTTTAAATACATTAACAATAATGATGCCAACAACAATGCCGATGACGACATAATTCAATCCAAGTAATTCATGAATATACTTCCCAGTACTTCCGACCTTACCGATCCCACTGCCTAAAACTGCAATTTCGGGCGCAATAAACCAGCGTACAAGCATTGTAATCAATAAAATGAACATACAGCCGGCTACGGTTCCCAGATAATAATCCGTCTGACCTTCCTTATGATTGCCAAACAAGACCCAGAACCCAAGCACAATACTGATGACACCAAAATACAAAGGTAGCACCTGCATTTCACTACCGTATTTTTTCTGTGTCCCAAGATGCTCAATTAACGGCGAGAGCACGCCACTGGATGTAAGCCACCAGATTGCCATCATAATAATGCCAATCAGTAAAAGTGCAGATGTTTTACGCGTATATACCATCTGAACCACTCCTATTATATAACCGCCATTTCTGCAGATAGCGTGTGTGTTTTTTAGTATGCTTCACTTGCCAACGGTTATTCTGCAATACTCGAATTTTTGAAACTACAAAAAGCAAGGTGAACTGCAATGCTAGCGCAATTGAAATCAAAAATCCCTGCTTTGTTACCAATACCCATACAGAAAATACTTCTGGCATTATTAATTGTTTTTCTTTTCAACGGATGTAACCGTAGTACTACTAATCCACAGTTGACTGGGCTCACTATGGGCACCCAGTACAGCGTGCAGTGGCGCAAATTACCGGATTCCGTCGATCCCAGGACGATCAAAAATCGCGTGGAAACGCGACTGCAAGACATCAATGACCTGATGTCGACCTATCTTCCTCATTCCCAGTTAAATGGCTTCAATCGATCACGCGAAACTGGCTGGCATGCCGTCGAACCGGAACTGGCGGAGCTGGTACACATCGCCCTGAATATCAGCAAACAAAGCAACGGTGCATTTGATATTACTGTAGGTCCTTTGGTGAGCCTGTGGGGATTTGGTCCCACTGAAACAGAGTTCTCCTTTCCCAGCTCGACGGAGATCAGGATAGCCAAACGCAGTATTGGGTACCATCATGTCCAGGCACGTCTGAACCCCGCGGCTCTGAACAAGAAACTGGGAGATGTCGTTCTTGATCTTTCGGCCATCGCGAAGGGATATGCTGTTGACCAAATTGCTGAAATTCTCGACGCCGAAAACGTTGAGCATTACATGGTGGAAGTTGGTGGCGAAGTTAAAGGCAAAGGCCTCGCTCCACATGGAAAACCCTGGCGAATAGGCATTGAGACACCAGATACCCAACGTGGAAATATCGAAGCCGTTGTTTCACTAGATAATGTCGGAGTCGCGACGTCAGGAGACTATCGAAATTTTATCGAGCACGAAGGTAAAAGGTATTCACATGCAATCGACCCGAGAACCGGTTATCCGGTAAAACATTATTTACGATCTGTCACCGTAATCCACGAGTCAGTTGCTCTAGCTGATGCCTGGGCCACTGCATTTTTGGTACTTGGAGCAGATAAGGCCTATAAAAAAAAAAAAAAAAAAGATATGGCAATACTACTAATTACACAACAGGATAAAATTCTAAAAACGACGGCAAGTGATGCAATGAAAAAATACATATCACCAAAGTAACCCAGAAAAAATGCGGAATTTTTAGTACTCTGATGCATTCAAATTAAAATTGACACAAATTCCAATAATTAATCTATCTCATCATTTGCACATACCGGTTGCCTACAATACATATTGAATTTTTGAACTGTAAGAGCGTGTCATATCGATATGTCTATATTGAACCATTTATTTTCATGTTTAGCCTTAGTAGCGAGCACTGATAGGGTTCTACTTGTACTGTCAGATAATGAACTTTTTTATTAGCAAATAATTATTTTCGACATTTTGCCGAGTGAAAACCAATCCAAGCATAAAATCAAAAAATGGATTTTAATGGGGAGATCACCAGAGAAGAATTTACGGCGAATAAAAAATTATGTTTTGCCAAGAAAGATAAAAATGAAGATGCGTAAAGACAAGCCTGGCAGATTCAGTCACCATTTACCCCATGTATCTATTGAGGGTCTGTTTGCGGTGTAAATCGGTTATTCAACTAATATGTAACAACTTGCAATAACTAGCACCAGCTAGCTTCACTGGCCGGGTTATTAAGCAACTCTTCAATGTTAGACTGAAGAACTCTGTAACCCACATTGCCGAACAAAATCTGTCTGCCATTGTTTAATATAAAACATGGGCTGCCTTTAATCTCGTATTTCCTAGCATTTTGGTAATCGCTCATTAAGGCTGCGAGCGCTGTACCATTTTTTAATGAATGATTGATTGGTTCTATCTCAATACCTTTTTCTTCCGCCAGATTAAATATTATATCCAGATTACTGATATCTTTGGCTTCCACAAAAAATGCTTCTCGTAGAGAAGACGCGAAATCAATTGCGGCTTGAATATTATGGGTTAGCTCCACCGCTTTTAATACCATGTGTGCATTCGCTGATGTTGTTGGGCGGGTTTTATGCCAGACATCAGGATTAATGACGGCGGATTCATATGGTGCGGCTGACTCCTTAACATGGTTCCCGAAACCATCATACAGCCCCTTATCTATCCATTGTGTTTGTATGCGAGTGGCAGTATCTCCAAATATATCAATGTATTGATGATGTATATCGATTTTATCTTCGAAATGTTTAATAAGCTCTTCAATTCTTCGCTGCGCCACCCATGCCCAAACACAGAGAATGTCAGAATAATAATCGATCTTTATTTGTTCGCGGGTCATCACTTTAAATTACTTGTCTAATTTTTAAAATCATTTTACAGCCAATTGCCGAAATTCAAGCCAAGAAATACCCTATTAAATGACAAGAAAATATAATTACTCTTATAGTATTTTTCTGTTGCTTTGCAAAAGACTCAAATTCAGATTTGAAATGGCCACAGACTGACCCCTAGCCTAATATTAAATGATTACAGCTCCCCAAACACTAAACATCAGTCTGTATAAAATCGTAATACACTTTCCACTATATCGCTCTTACTTGTTCTATATCAATAAGTAATATAGGGCTTTTATATTATGCTTTTAAAGCGGAGTAATATTAAGCAAGATACCAGGGATTAAAACTTTCGTTATGGACAAAGAGTTACATAGACAATGGTTGGGTATCATTAGCCCACTCTTTCCGGATGGCGCATATATTACTTCACGTGATGATCTGGATGACTTCAAGGCATCCGTTTCCTGGTTACTTAACAATGACCTTGCTCAATCGGACAAAATGTCGCGAGTGGTGGTAATTGAAATTACGAAAGAAACCATTAACGAGTACACGATGAAATCTCAAATAAAACAAAAAAATGAAAATGGGAAGCTTTATCTGCAAGTAAGGGAGTTCCTCAGTGCATTTGACCCTAACCACGACACGCCTGTGGGGGAATCTCCGCCTGAAGTCAAACTAGTTGTCTGTACGGCCGTGTTAAATAGCTGACGAAATTGTCTTTAACGACAAAAGGAAGATAGCTAAAAAGGTTTATTTGTCATAGTAAATGTACGGCAACAATGGTCTGGAAAATGCTGTTTCATTTTATACAAAGCCCCGCAAATACGAGGCTCTGCTTTTGTACACCAAATGATTGAGCTGCTGATACGGAAAGATTGTATCGATTTATAATGCGATCGATCACGCGCTTTCTACGCACGTTTTGGCATCAGGTACCAAAGAACAATTGCAACCAGAAACAGTGCAGGCACATCTCCCAGTAAATTAGCACGTTCGGTTTCATCAACAATAGCCTGAACCAGCATGATTCCTCCATGCACGATACTTGACCAAACCGTAAACCAGATGAGGCTTGCATGAGCCATCGGGTCTTTCGCGGCCATAATCAAGAATACTCCTAGCGTCGCATACACTCCCATGATCATCTGCTCATATTCCGGTTGTCGTGGCGTCCAGCCCCAGCCGGATGGCCAGATCCACATCATCATGGCATATATCCCCACGATAAAGAAAACTCCCAATACAATAAGAACAATCTTTAGATACTTAACCTTGTCTTCATCAGTCATCATCATCCTCCTGGTAAGAATGTTTGTATTAGTATTTTATACATTTCTATTATCTCCCGAATCCGGGATATTCCACCATACACAATTCCAATGGACAACCAAATTTAAATATCCGAGTAATTCCATGTGTTTGCTTAAATCTGTTAAGTATAGTTATAAACCAATATTCAAACATTCTATTGAATTTTAGCCCACTGTTTGCTTTTAAACTGGCAACATACTGGAATACCGACACACCGAAATTTAGTCCAAAGTGGAATCTATTATTCAGCCTGGATTTTTTATTCCCGAAGAAGTAATAATGATTCAAACCTTCGTCTTATACTGAAAGCCGGCGTTTAAATTATTCACCTGAAATTACCTTCATGGCCCTCCAGGGTCCCCTGGAAAATCGCCAATAGAAAATCACGCAGTAAAGAACAACATTTAATGTGATGATCCACCAGAGCACGATTATATTGGCCCCAAGATACTTTACGGCTGCGTAGCAAGGTAAAACGAACAGGAACCATGACACCAGTACACTTGTTTTCATAATAAATCGCGTGTCTCCCGCGCCCTCCAGGGCACCGAGAAAGACCAGAAACATGGCATCGAACAAGCCAAAAAATGCTACAAACCGTAACAACACAATTATAAGAGCCGTACTGCTCTCAAGATCGCTTAATCCATTGTTTAGTGTGAAAGGCCAGATAAACAACTCTGGAATTGCAAGATACAATGCTGCGAGAAACCCAAAAAATACGACAGCAATATGTACCGCAGACCAGGTAGCGGTTTCTGCTATAACAGGTTTATTCTCGCCCAGATTCTGACCCACCAGCACAGAGACAGCAATCATTAAGCCTAGCATCGGCAGAAATGACAGCGCGTTAATATTGAATGCGACGGTTGTCGCAACCAGCTCATTGGTTCCTAATGTTCCGATAAACATCAGAAAAGCAGTAAATGAAGACATATCAATAAACAATCGTAGCCCGTTCGGAAATCCGAAATAAACCAGTCGATGAAACAGTTTTCTATCAAACTTGTAGCCCGCCCAGGTATTGAACTTTTCCCGGTATCGACGCCGAGAAAACAAACTGAAAAACAGGATCGAACCAAAGATAACCGCGATATTAGTCGCCAATGCCGCTCCACGCATGCCCATTTCGGGGAATCCTAGATTCCCAAAGATTAGCAGGTAGTCAAGGAACAGGTTAACTAGCGTAATAAGAATACTGACCCACATTACCACCAGTGTTTTCCCCAATCCCGAGAAAAAACTGGATAGCGTATTATTGAATACAATAAACGAAGCGGAATACATAAGGATCTTAAAATAATCCGTCTCCAGCACCTGCACGTTCGGCGCATGGCCTATCGCGGAAAAAAAAGACTCTGCCAGAAAATAAGCAGCAATTGCTAATGTTAGGGAAATTGCACTGAGATAGATTCCCTGCCACACAATGGGGCCCACCTTTTGATTTTCTTTTGCACCAAAGTATTGGGCAACGAACGTATTGACATAAGCTGCTGTACCAATAAATACACACATCATTGCAAAGCTGGTCATGCCTGCCGGCATTGCTGCAGCAATTGCCTCTTGTGAGTACCATGCCAGATACATGCGATCGACAAAAAGCAATATGCTCCAGGCGCCCGTACTTAGAATCAGCGGTACTGCAACCACTAAAACCTCGCGATAACCTCCATTCATACGCCAACGATTTTTAATTGCTTTCAACATGACCATAAATTTGTCTAGTTCAGCGTAAAGTAAAACTCAATCACAAAACTACCTGCTTACTGAAAGCAATACCCGGCATATAGTGACTGCGATCAAATTATAAACTTTGTGTGTCGCTACAATGATTTGCACTTCGACAAGGAAAATATGGCCGTCACGGCATTGAGTTAAAGTATGGTAAAGATCAATCGAGCACTATTACGGATTCTATTTTTTGTTCTAATTTTATTTGCACTCGACCGCGCCATTGCCTATATACACGTTCCTGAGGAAGGTTCCAAGGACATCACACTATACAGCACTCAATGGTGTTCTTATTGTTCCAGCCTGCGAATGTACTTTAAAACTCACGGAATAGATTATAAAGAATATGATGTCGAAAAATCCGCTTTGGGTGCGTTTGGCCTGTGGGCTTTTCGAGCACGCGGAGTACCCGTGGTAGTAATTGGTACAGAGGTCATCCACGGCTATGACATTAATAAAGTTTCCTCTGCACTGACTCAACTCAAACCCAAGCTGGTAACTACTTCCCTCGATCTACAGCCCAATTAGTTATTTATCGTCCGGGAAGGATCACACCAATCGACGCGTGTGTTTCGTAGTCATCGGTCATGTGGATAGATAACTAAAAACGCTCTCGCTCTCATCACGAGAGTCATCCAGAGTGATGTTGCCATAAGAATACTGTTTGGCACCTACTTTTACCCAGATAGAATATACACTCAGCGTTAAAATAGTTAACAGAACGTTAACAATCCAGATTTGAAAATATTCCTCAACCTTTTCATTAAACTCAAAATCAAGCGGCTTAGGAATTTTCACTTGCAGCATCAATGTATCCCTTTCTGCAACAGGTTGCGACAGATTGTTCTGTTAATCCAATTTCTTATCTAACTATTCAGCAAATGCAGAACAACCTATACATTCACCTTGATACTAATTTGTTTCTGATTCTTCCGATATCTTCGACTTCGCATTCTACTACGTCACCAGGCATCAAAAATTCAGGTGGCGTGCGCGCATAACCAACTCCGCTTGGTGTACCCGTGGCTATGATGTCCCCAGCCTCCAGATCCATTCCCTGTGATAATACAGATATGACTTGTGGAATCTTAAAAATTTGATAGCTGGTATTGGAATCTTGTTTAAGGTCGCCATTCACCCAGCTGCGAAGTCGCAGGTTCTGTGGATCAGCGATATCATCTGCGGTTACAATACACGGCCCCATTGGGCAGCAACCACTGAAACTCTTGCCAACAAAAAACTGTTTATGCCACTTTTGTCGATCGCGTGCTGTTACATCATTTATCACTGAATAACCGAAAACATACTGTAATGCTTCCTGCTCAGAAATACCGCGGCCGGAACGACCGATAATCACAGCCAGCTCTACTTCCCAATCCATCTTGGCAGAAAGATTGACATCAATGGCTATTTCATCGAAAGGACCATTCATGCTGTTGGCCGCTTTGGTAAATATAATAGGAGAGCGCGGCAGCTTCACTTCTTCCTGCTTGTCAGTCACAGTCTCTGCAACATGTTCAACGTAGTTCCAACCCAGGCACATAACATTTTGCCGTGGCCGGGGAATTGGCGACATCATTTTTACATCGCCCTTAGGCACAATGGCTGGCCCGCCCGGACTTTGACTGAGTGAATGCAGCACTTCCCATGCCTTTGGACCCGCATCAATAAGTGCCAGCATGGTATTGATGCCTCCATCCCAGCCAGGGTGACGGGCCGGCAGGAATACCTGTTCGCCCAATTCTACTCCCAACCCTGTATCTCCTTCATACTCACAACTGATTAAACGCATTTTTTAACTCTTTTAGTCTATGTGGTGTGTAAAATTAGTCTATGTGGTGTGTAAAATTAACTGCCTGCCCGGCAGATCCTGTAAGCTGAGCTGCTAAAGCATGGTCTTGTGTTACTGAACATACAAATTACTGCAATAACAAGCAACTATAGTGAAAAAAGTTTTTGTCTTTCTGGGTATTATTCTGTTAATAGTGGTTGGCGCCATCGTATTTGATGTTGGAAATATTTTCACATTAAGTGCGCTTAAGGAACAGCAAGCACAACTACAGCAGACGGTCGCCAACCATCCCGTGTACTCCGCTGGTATTTTTTTTATTGGCTACGTTGTTTTCGCCAGCCTGGCGCTACCAGGGGTTATCATTTTAACACTAGCCGGTGGTGCGATTTTTGGTGTTTTACAAGGAGTCGTTCTCGTATCATTTGCATCCACCATTGGGGCTTTTTTCGCCTTCCTGGTCGCCCGTTATTTTCTCCACGACGTCGTCCAGCAGAGGTTCTCAAATCGGCTTACCGTGATTAACGAAAAAGTAAAAAGAGAAGGTGCATTTTACCTGCTGTTTTTACGACTAGTCCCGATTTTCCCATTCTTCCTTATTAACGTGGTCATGGCTCTAACACCCATTCGACCATTTATCTACTATGTTGTTAGCCAGGCCGGAATGCTGCCGGCGACAATCCTATACGTGTTCGCCGGAGCACAGTTAGCGAAAATTACCCGCCCGGAAGACATTATCTCACCCACTATTCTGCTTATATTCCTATTGATAGGGATTTTTCCATTTGTCACCAAACATTTAGTTAACTCCATAAGAACCAGGCTGGTCTATAGAACACATACAAAGCCCGCACATTTTGATTACAACACGATTGTGCTTGGCGGTGGTTCTGCCGGTTTAGTCGCGGCTTATACTACCCGCATCTTGCAAGGCAAAGTAGCACTGGTTGAACGTGACAAAATGGGAGGCGATTGTTTAAACACGGGTTGCGTTCCTTCCAAGTCTATTTTACGTAGCGCAAAGTACATTGCCGACATGCAACGTTCCAAGACGTTGGGCATGACAAAAATTAGCTATGAATTTCAATTCGAAAAGATCATTCAGCGCGTACGTAAAAAAGTTGCCGCCATCGCTCCCAAGGATTCAGTGGATCGTTACACTAAACTGGGTGTGGATTGCGAACAGGGTGATGCGCGTATTATTTCTCCCTGGGAGATAGAAGTTAACGGCAAAAGGCTCACGGCTAAAAATCTGATATTAGCCAATGGCGCAACGCCACAAATCCCCGATTTACCGGGCATCGATCAGATTCCTTTTTATACGACAGATACCATCTGGTCCCTCACTAGCTTGCCAAAACATCTGTTAATCGTTGGTGCCGGGCCAATTGGCTGTGAATTAGGACAGGCCTTTGCGCGTCTGGGCACACGTGTGACGATCGTGCACAAACGAAATCGAATTCTGCTGAAGGAAGATGAAGAAGCAGCCCGCCTGGTAGAACAGGCACTGACTCTTGATCGCATAACTTTGTGCACCAACTTTGTTACTGAAAAATTTACTGTGCTGGATGATGCCTATACTCTCCATGGTCGTCATGAAAATGAGCCGGTACGAATTGAATTCAGTCATCTCCTGATTGCTGCCGGTCGAAAAGCAAATCTGCAAGGATTAGAAGCATTGCGTCTGGAAACCGAAGAAAACCAACGCATTGTAGTCAATGAATCATTGCAGACTCGATTTCCCAATGTCTATGCTTGCGGCGACGTAACCAGCCCCATGCAATATACCCATGTAGCATCACATCAGGCCTGGTATGCCGCATTCAACGCATTATTTCGGCCGTTAAAAGCATTCAAATGTCGCCTTGATAATGTGCCGCGTGCTGTTTTTACAGACCCGGAAATCGCCTGTGTAGGGATTACTGAACAACAAGCCATCGCCAGAGACATTAGCCATCAAATTACTACTTTTCCCATGGATGAAATTGATCGTGCAATCACTGATAATGCAACGGAGGGATTTATTAAGGTCGTTACAGCTGGCACAAGCGACAAGATTCTGGGTGTATGTATAGTTGGTGAACACGCCAGTGAACTAATTCCTGAATTTGTATTGGCGATGACTACGAATCTTGGGTTGAATAAAATCTTGCAGACAGTGCATATCTATCCGACCCGTAGTGAGATTAACCGTATGGTCGCGGGCAAATGGCGACGATCTCGCCTATCGAAACGAACAATTCATTGGCTGACCAAATTCCAGAGTTGGCGACTGCGGTAATGAGAACATCGAATGCATGAAACCAAACATCTTTTGATACCAGGTGATTTCCCGAAAATTTCGCGCCGGGCTACCAGGGTACTGCAGGTTAACCTGGGGTACCGCTGTAACCAGTCTTGTGTTCATTGTCACGTCAATGCTGGACCAAACCGAACAGAAATGATGAGTGATGAAACCATGGATTTGTTGCTCCAATACCTGCAGGACGGTAGCTTCAGCATGCTTGACATCACCGGCGGCGCGCCTGAATTGCACCCACGGTTTCGTGAACTGGTTAAAAACGCTCGCGACCAGGGTATCACTGTAAGAGACCGCTGCAATCTAACTATCTTGCTAGAACCAGGGCAGGAGAGCCTGGCCGAGTTCCTCGCAGCACAGCAAGCCGAAATCGTAGCGTCTTTACCTTGCTATTCAGAAAAAAATGTTAACCTGCAACGCGGCAAGGGTGTATTTGCAAAAAGTATGCAGGCTTTGCAGACATTGAATGCGCTTGGATACTCTATAAAAGAAAATCTTCATTTACATTTAGTCTACAATCCGGTGGGCCCTAATTTACCGCCTCCCCAGGCAGATCTGGAACGGGATTATAAAAAACATCTGCAGGAAGAATTTGATGTTACGTTTAATGAATTATTCGTTATTACCAATATGCCCATTAAGCGATTTGGAAGCACTCTGATATCTACGGGTCATTTCGAGAATTATATAGATACCTTACGCCACAGCCACCAGGATTCCAATCTGGGGCAGGTAATGTGCCGTGATACAGTAAGCGTGGACTGGCAGGGACATTTATATGATTGTGATTTTAATCAAATGCTGGAGATGCCCTTACTCAATACCAGTAAACGTCCAATGGAGTTGTGCGATCTATTTAATACAAGTATCAGTGGCTTGCCAATTCAAACTGGTAACCATTGCTATGGCTGTACAGCAGGGCAAGGAAGCAGTTGCTCAGGCGCGTTACTTTAACCTGTACAATTCTTCAGTTTTTTCAACAGCGATTACAATAATATTGTGTGCTGTGTGCTATCTTCTGGCATCAGCTCCCAATGACTGATTTGATGAACTCTGTAATAAATAAAATTGGCTGCGGCATGTTAGTGCTTCTTGGCTTTATTGCCACGCCATTATCTGCACGTGAAGGCGCAACTGTGGTAGTCGATATTGCTGAGCTACGATTATTGTCACCAACTGCACTATATTCAGGTACTGTTATTAGTAAAAACGACGCGCGCCTGGCCGCCGAAGTGGAAGGCCGCCTAACCTGGATTGCAGATGTTGGCACAGTGCTTAATAAGAAGGAAGTCATTGCCCGGCTCGATGATACATTTCTTCTTCAGCAACGCTCTGAAGAGTTGGCCATTATTCAAAGGGAGCAAGCAAAGCTCGCACTGCACGATAAAGATGTCAAACGTTATCAGCGACTGGTAAAACAAAACAATGTAGCTGAAAACCTGCTCGATCAATCGGTATCTGACCATTCCGTTGCCAAAAGCAATATTGCCGCCGCAAGGGCACGTGTGGCCCAGATTGAGGAACGCATCGCCCGATCCAAGCTGCGAGCTCCATTTAGCGGCGTTATCAGTGAACGTTTTGCACAGGTCGGCGAATGGTCACAAAGCGGTACCGCGCTGGTTCGGCTTGTAGATACTACAAATCTTGAAATTCAGGTGCGTGTTCCCCAATCGATCTTTCCACTCATAAAAATCGGTGACCAGTTAATCGTTCACAACGAAGAAAATGCGATCAAGGCCAAAGTGAACACAATTGTGCCAGTCGGCAGTAGTAACTCGCGCCTGTTTGAACTTCGCTTGCTGCCATCGATAGCGTTACTACCCGGGACATTGGTACGTGTTTCCATTCCGACTGCACGTGCACGCGAAGTCATTTCAGTCCATCGTGATGCACTCGTACTGAGGAAAGGCAGAGTTAGTGTATTTAGGATTAATGAAAAAGAAATCGCCGAACAGGTTTCCGTTCAGGTTGGAATTGGAGATGGCGACCACATTGAATTGATTGGTGATATAAATACCAAAGATCGACTGGTAATTCGTGGTGGAGAGCGCTTGCGTCCCGGAACAGCCGTTACTGTAACAAATGCCATAACCGAATAATGAGCCCGACCCGATTAGTACTGGATAATCCAACGGCCGGATTAGTCACTGGCTTACTAATCGTGCTGTTCGGTCTCCTGTCGTTCCGCTCGCTACCCATCCAGTTAACACCGGAAGTTGAACGTCCGGAAATTACTATTACAACCAATTGGCGCGCTTCTGCTCCGGAAGAGGTTGAATCAGAGATTATCGAACCCCAGGAAGACCAGTTGCGCGGTCTGCCCGGCATGACCGAACTGTTATCGGAAGCACGTCAGGGTTCAGGAAAAATCACTATTTCATTTGATGTCGACTACAGCCTCGAGCGTGGGTTGATTGAAGTAATTAATCGACTTAATCGCGTACCTCAATACCCGGTGGATGCCGATGAACCGGTTTTGAGCACCGCGGGAGGTCGTAGCCGACCGATCGCATGGTTCATTATAAAACCAGACAAGAACAGCGCGATAGAAATTGAAAACTATCGCGATTACATTGAGGAAGTCGTTCAATCAAGATTCGAGCGTGTGCCTGGTGTTGCACTTTCCGAGGTGCGCGGCGGTAACGAGCGCGAAGTCAGAATCACCGTTGACCCCTATCGTGCAGCAGGCATTGGCATCGACCTTACAGAAGCCGCACGCCTGGTAGGAAATAATGATGATATTTCCGGAGGGACAGCAGATGTTGGCAAGCGTAGATATATTTTACGCTATACCGGCGCACTTGACCCAACTGAACTGCAGAATCTTGTTTTGGAATGGCGTGATGGCCAACCTGTTTATTTGCGTGATATCGCAGAAGTGAGTGTACAAAAAGCGGATCGGGATAATTTCGTAATTACTCGAGGCGAACCTGCCATAGCGGTTAATGCTTACCGCGAAAGCGGTGTCAACGTACTCGACGTCATGGCCGACTTAAATACTGCAATGCTGGAGTTGCGAAGTGGACCTTTAACGCGCGCGAATCTTACTATAGAACAAGTATATGATGAAACCGTGTACATCGAAAGTGCAATAGAATTATTGCGCAGCAATTTAGGAATTGGTGTGTTACTTGCAGTATTTATCCTGTGGTGGTTCCTACGCCGCTTTCGCGCAACACTGGTCGTTACGATAACGATACCACTATGCTTATGCGTAGCTTTTGTGGTTATTCTTGCCGTCGACAAGTCAATCAATGTGATTTCATTGGCTGCGATGGCGTTCGCCGTTGGCATGGTCATGGACGCTGCAATAATCGTTCTGGAGAACATTGTACGCTTGAAGGAGCAGGGTCACTCCAGTTTCGATGCTGCATTGGAAGGAACCAGACAGGTATGGCCTGCCCTGCTGGCATCTACCGCAACGACCGTTGCGATCTTTTTACCCGTGCTGTTTTTGCGCGATCAAAGTGGACAATTGTTTGCCGATCTAGCAATTGCAATTACAGCAGCCATTGTCACTTCTCTGTTTGTTGCGACCATTCTTATACCTGCAGCCAGCCTGGTATGGTTGCGCAACACTAAGTTTAATGACCAGTATAAAAAGACCTGGGATCGCATAACCCGCTCCATCATGGATCTTACCGGCAGCATAAATGCGCGCATCATTATTATTGTATTTCTAATCGTGATACCCATTGCGACTTCTATCTGGCTGTTTCCCAAGCGCGACTATCTTCCTACCGGGAATCGCAATCTTGTGTTCGGGTTTGTGTTGCCGCCACCCGGGGTAAATATTTCACATATCCAGAAAGAAATGGGTAATGTTATCGCTCAACGTATACAACCCTATTTAAGCGGTGAAAAAGAACCGAAAATAAAGCACTACTTTTTTGTAGCGCGCTCCGGATCGATTTTTATTGGTGGTCGAGCGGAAGATCCAAGCAAAGTCGACGAATTAATAACTGTCTTAAACGGTGCCGTGCGCGGTTTCCCAGATACATTTGCGGTAGTTCGCAAGGCATCCCTATTTTCCGGTTTTGGCGCCAACCGCGAGATTGAAGTAAACATTCAGGGAAGAAATATCGATGCTATCATCGAAGCAGCGTTAATTGGTTTTATTACGATCCCACAGAAATTGCCCGAGGCACGGGTAAGACCGCGACCCGGCCTGGAACTGGCGGAGCCGGAACTTCAATTCGATCCTCAGGATGATCGCTTGCGCGAAGCAGGCTGGAATCGTGAGACATTGGCACAAGTATCACGCATGCTAGGCCAGGGATTTGAGGTGGGTGAATATTTTGATGGTGAAGAACGTCTGGATATTCTGGTACGAGTGCCCAAATGGGAGACTCCTGAACAACTCGCGGCGATTCCCCTGTACACACCGAATTCTGGCGTGATGCCATTTGGCGAATTGGTTGATATCAATCGCACTGCAGGCCCCAACACCATTCGAAGACTGGATCGCAGGAGAACAATCACCCTGGAAGTTACGCCGCCCGCTGACATGCCACTGGAACAGGCGCTGGAAACCATTCAATCGGAGGTTGCACCCATAATGGAGCCACTGTTGCCGGCCGATGGTGTCATTCGATATGGTGGGTCTGCTGATAACCTGAAAATTGCGATACAAAATCTTAGCAACAGTTTTATCGTTGCGCTGGTCATTTTGCTACTGCTGATGGCTGCATTATTCCGGTCCTTTATTGACAGCTTACTGGTGATGCTTGCACTGCCTCTTGCGACCATTGGAGGCGTTGTCGCACTCAGGTTACTTGCATTACCCGCAGATTTGTTAACGGTAATTGGATTTATTATTCTGCTTGGACTCGTTGTGAATAATGCGATTCTACTGGTTCATCAGGCCCGTTCGAATGAACGCGAAGGACTTGTTCGCAAGGAAGCGGTGAAAAAAGCGATTCGTACACGCATTCGGCCTATTCTGATGAGCACATCTACAACCGTGTTCGGCATGCTACCACTGGTGGTGTTTGCCGGTTCAGGCGCAGAACTATACCGCGGCCTGGCTGCCGTTATTATCGGCGGGATGATCGTAAGTACGATTTTTACACTGGTACTTATACCCAGTCTGTTGCAACTGGGTCACAAGTCTTTAAGTAAAGATGATCATTCAGCTCAAACCATATAGCTCAAGCCAAATAACCATTGTTTAATAATTTACTGCTCGTGGCAGGCTTTTTGCCTGTTTCACCCAGTCTTCCACCTGGGATTCAGAAGGAACTTTACGAACCAGATTTTTTTCCTCGTTTACACTGACCATCTTCGAATGCAGGTTTTCTGCATTGCGTTGCGCCAGTTCAGGGACGGTATCCACTCCCGCACACTCAAGCAAATCAGCATACTGCGTACTAATTCCATTGATGCGCGCAAGATCTGCCCGGTTAACCCAGTTCAGTACCAGTTTCTCACTGATATCACATTTGCTTGCGATCTCCTTACGCCCTTTTTTCTCGCTACCGGCTTCCAGGAGCTGTTCAATTGAAGAAATCCCACCTTCCTGTAACTTTTGCGAGTACACATCTCCAATCCCTTCGATCTCTGATAATTTTGTCATCACTTCCTCCTATCTTTTGAATTTATTTATTGATTGGATCGCTTGACCTGACTTTATCTAAAATTATCCTTGAATACGACGTCAATTTAACTGGATCCCGGTCGTACTATTTAACTGTATTGAATCAATGCAATCAAATCAAATGAATTAATCTTCCTGGACCAGCATTTCCCGCAAATGCGCAAATCGCTGCAAGGCTTCTTCATCAACTCGCGGATAATGCATATGTAATGACTCCATACTTTTGGCAATTATTTTAGCTACCGCATAGCGCATGTATGGTTTATTGTCTGCAGGAATCGCATACCATGGAGCCCAGGACCGCGATGTTTGACGGATTGCTTCCTGATACGCAGACATATAATTGCCCCAGTGAAAGCGCTCCTCTATATCTGCCTCGGAAAACTTCCAGTTTTTTTCCGGTTCATCAATGCGGCTTAAAAATCGATTGCGCTGCTCATCTTTTGAAACATTTAACCAAAACTTGAGAATGACAGTTCCATTACGCGCAAGATGTTTTTCAAAAGTACGTATCGATTCATAGCGATGTTGCCAGATTTTTTCGTGTTTATGTTCATCTGCCAATTTTTGGTAATTCAGTATTTCAGGATGAACGCGTACAACTAATACTTCTTCATAATAGCTACGGTTAAATACACCGATCCTACCCCGCTCTGGTAAGCGTACTGCAGTTCTCCATAAGAAATCATGGTCCAATTCCTGTGCCGATGGCTTTTTAAAGCAAAATACCTGGCAACCTGCAGGATTGACGCCCGTCAATACGTTTCTAATGGTGCTGTCTTTACCCGCCGCATCCATAGCCTGAAAAACAAGCAAAATCGAATGACTGTCATGCGCATACATAATGCGCTGCAGGTCATGTATCTTATTCGTCTGTTTTTTCAGCTTCTTTTTATTTTTATTGTCGTCCAGCCGCCCTTCATCCACATTGGTTATGGCATCTTTAACCTGGAATGAGTCGTCAAATGGAACAAGATAACGGCTATCTATCGCTTTAAACATATACTAAGGCCTTACAGTTGTTTTTCCTGCGCGTAGCCACTGAGTAATCCCACCTTTTACATTGTAAACACGCGCGTACCCAAACTGCTTCGCCAGATAATTACCAACCACCTTACTTCGATTCCCTGTGCGGCAAATCAGAACCAGCTCCCTGTCAGGTGAAATGTAATCTGCAGCCTTACGCATCCATTCTTGTGCATGTGATTTGCGTTTATTATCAAAAAACATTATGGGAATGCTGTCTTCTACAATTCCGGTTTGCTGCCATTCATCAGGCGTACGCACATCAATAACCGTCACTCCTGATTCTAGCAGTCGTTGGAACTCTTTCATGCCGACATCAACCACTTCAGCACATACTGACTGAGCTATTAAAATGCTACTCAGCAGCATCCATCTAAATATAATTTTTAATTCCATGTCTCACCAATTAATTAGTTCTACGCCGCTAAACTCCGCTACAATTTTTCTTGAGGTAATCACTCAGCTTTCTCTTTCGCGCATTTACACGCTGGTCTTCAACTACTTTACGTTCGCCGTTTTCATCCAGCTCGTAATATAGTATACCGCCCTGATTCATGTCATCCAGGTCTGCTTTAGTACGAATACATTTTGTACGCTGCTCTGCTCGCTGTTGTAATTTTTTCTCGCGTTTTTCTTTTCGTTCAAGTCGTTCCTGCTCGAGATAATCAGAGTACTTTTTCTGATTCTCAACACTGCTCAGGGGTCGTTTGAACGTGCCTCCAGCCGGCTGGTTCGTTTGGGGTTGCGATCGCTGATCTATTTCAATCTTTTCAGCATTCTTACCAGGCGGCGTCTGGCTATAATGGGTCTTGCCTCGTTCATCCACCCATTTGTATATTTCACCATGACATAATCCACTTGCCAGATATAACAGTAGCAATGCCAGTTTCTTCGATCTAACGGATTTATTCATGGCATTATCCTAGTTTATAGGACTGTGAGAAATATTGTTCTAAAAACGAATCGAAATCTTGCTCACAATCATGTTCGAGCGCATCTTGTAGTTCCAGGCTTTTTTGAACTTCTGCTCTCAACTGCAGCATTACTTCACTATCGCAATTGTTGCGTGAATAGACCGCGCAGTATTGTTGGGCCAGCTGGGCGACAAGTTCATAATATGACACCTTATCTTTACGCATAGCCGCCAGTAGTTTTGACGAGATTGTCGCTTCTATGTTTCCGACACATGGCGCAAATTCGGATATCGCCCTCGTATAGTAATTAGTCCCCTGACTACTATCTATTTGTTCAGCAATCAACTCTAGCCCCAGAAATATCTCTTTACACCATTGCTTCAATGAAATACTTTCACCCATTCTACGCAGGTGCAAGCCGGGATTGCGACCATGATGCGCTACTTCATATTCATTGATATCAATTTCTTCCCGTTCACGCCGGTCGATCAATTCATTTTTGCCCAGCAAACAATAGATAAATAGCACTTCCATGAACCGAAGTTGATCGATATTGAGCCCATGACGCGAAAACGGGTTTAAATCCAACGAACGAATTTCCACATACTGCACACCGCGCTCAAGTAATGCGTGTGTTGGCTTTTCTTTTCTACGAGCAACCTGCTTCGGTCGCACGGTACTGTAGTACTCATTCTCAATCTGCAGAATATTTGCATTAAGCTGACGGTATTCGCCGTTCACTTTTACACCAATTTCCTCGTAGGGCGCATAAGGAGTTTCAATTGCACGGGTCAAGCATTTAACATACTCCGACAGATTGTCATAACAGGCTTTAATCCCAATTTCATTTTCTCGATGGTTGGTGTAACCAATGTCACCTAGCCGCAACGAGGTGGCATCCGCTCCGAACAGGGTTTCCTCATCCCATTTTTTTAATCCCACCACTCCCTTGTGAGAAAAACTCCTATCAACCGCAGGAGAAGCTCCAAACAGGTAAGGGATCAACCAACCAATTCTCTGAAGATTACGAATCAAACCAAAATATTGTTGATTAGCAAACTCCTGCAAATTTCCGGATTCGCCTGACAATTGTTGCCACGCTGGCCAGAAGTTTTCTGGCATGGAAAAATTGATATGAATTCCGGCGATAACCTGCATCATCTTACCGTACCTGTATCCCAGCCCCCGGCGATAGACATTTTTCATAATGCCCAGATTACTGCTGCCGTATTCAGCAATACGTATACTATGTTCGCCATTCAATTTGCATGGCATGCTGGCAGGCCACAGGCATTCATCTTCCAGCTTTGGGTACACAAAGCGATGAATATCTTCAAGAAAGCCAATTGCCATTTCTGTGTCAGCAACTGGCGGTGTTACAAATTCCAGCAAAGCCTCAGAATAATCTGTGGTTATATATGAGTGCGTCAGCGCAGAACCTAACGATATCGGGTGATCCGTTTGCGCAATTACTCCATTCCTATCTACTCTCAGTGATTCTTTTTCTATTCCCACCAAACCAACACGCAATAACGATGCCGAATCGTTTTTAATCAGCAGGTTTAAATGGTGTTCAATTGCATCCAGCATGGTATTTAAATCTTTTAAATCGAATGAAATATTTAAGACAGGAACTACATATATATTATAACAGCGGATGCATAATCTCATTTGTAATAATTAAAAACACCTGGCCGCTCTGCTACACTTACTATATGGCAACTTTACGTTTATACCAAAGCACACCGTATCCCTGTCCCTACCTTCCGGAATACACTGCGCATCATCATATATCCGACCCCAATATTTTACTGTCACCAAAACTATATAGCAGTTTAATTGATGTGGGTTTTCGACGAGCAGGCGAGCGCATTCACCGACCCAACTGCATTCGGTGCAAACAGTGCATCTCCTTGCGTGTTCCGGTTGCAAAATTCAATTTAAGTAAAGGACAACGCAGACTAATTAAAAAGAATACTGACCTAGAAACAACGATTGTAGATTGTCCGGACTACAGCAAGTACTTCACACTGTACCAGCAATACATTTCAAACAGACATCCAGATTCGGAGAACATGCAAAATGTTGCAGATACCTTCGAAAATTTTTTATTTAGCCGTTGGGCAAAGACCTTTTCAATCGAGTTTCGTCTGGGAAATAAAGATCTAGTCTGCGTCGCGATTTGCGACCCGTTACTTCAAGGCTGGTCTGCAGTCTACACTTTTTACGACCCTGCATTTTTGGCCAGAGGCCTTGGGACTTATGCGATTGTTGAGCAGATAAAGTTATTACAGGAATCTGGTCTTGATTATCTCTATCTTGGATATTGGATCAAAGACTGCGATAAAATGAGCTACAAGACCCGCTTTAAACCCTGCGAGGTATTTAAGAATGAACAATGGAGATCAATAGATGAATAAGCGTCATCAATTCGGCGAGGGTTTTGACAAATTACCAGACAGCAGTCACATCGTTGCCATCCAAGTCGAAAACCCTGCGACCCACTCAAAGTTTCTGATTGAAAACCTGCCGGGCAAAGAAGCCTCGGTAAGGATTTATGCTGGAATTGCAGTTAAAAATATTATTACGGCTGCAGAAGCCAGAAAAGGCCTGGATCTCTATGGCGATTACGTACAAGAGGAATTAAATTTTCCAAATTCTCATCCAAACGTTCGGCTGTTACTGGATATAATTGCCGAAAATCAGCAACTGCTTTTAACTATTCGTTGAATCTTTGCTATAACCGGCTGTTTAAACGATTCCAGTCAAACCCGGGGCCGGGATCCGTTTTTCTTCCTGGAGCAATATCACAGTGGCCAACAATATGGCTGGCGTGCAATGTTGAATAGGCCATCTGCAAGCTGACAATCACCGCGTTTAGCACTCTGTACTGCTCATCGGTATACACCAGGTCATCCGTTCCCTCCAACTCGATTCCAATTGAAAAATCATTACAACATCCTCTACCGTCATAACAGGATTGCCCTGCATGCCATGCTCGTTTATCGAATGGAACAAATTGTGTGAGTTTGCCATTCCTTTCGATCAGCAGGTGACTGGATACCCGCAATTCTTTAATCTCTTTAAAATACGAATGTGCATTACAATCCAGTTGATTGGTGAAAAGTTTATGCACATTTCCTTTACCAAATTCACCCGGAGGTAAACTAATATTGTGGATGACGATCAATTCCGGATCGCATTCGACCGGACGTTCATCGGCATTAGGAGACGGCACGTAATTCACACCGGCAATCAAATGTGAGTTTGCATCAATTCGCATACATTAGGCCACTAAAAAATTTACCCGCCTTAATAAAATAGATTCACAAACCATAGTGTCTTAACTGGTTTCAAGCAAGGTGTATAGGAATTCTCAGCGCAGTGTGCAGTGTAGTGCATAAATAACAGAGGTCACCGTTCAACCGAAAAGGAAATAAACATGAACCGGCAAAAAAAAGCCCCGTTAAACGGGGCTTTTCTTAAAACAAGCTGGAAGGCCTGACTTACATCATTCCACCCATGCCGCCCATGCCGCCCATATCTGGAGCGCCACCATGTGCGTGTGCATCTTCTTGTGGAAGCTCCGCTACCATGGCCTGTGTCGTTACCATCAGACCTGCAACTGAACCTGCATTTTGTAATGCTGTTCGGGTTACTTTAGTGGGATCCAGGATTCCCATTTCGATCATGTCGCCATACTCGCTGGTAGCGGCGTTGTAACCGAAATTACCATCACCTTCATCCACCTTGGCCAGAATAACTGAGGCTTCATCACCGGCATTTGCAACAATAATTCTCAGAGGCTCTTCCATGGCGCGACGCGCAATATTGATTCCAGCATTCTGGTCATCATTATCACCAGTCACACTAGTGAGCGTCTTGCGAGCACGCAATAATGCAACACCACCTCCAGGAACAACGCCTTCTTCTACAGCCGCGCGAGTAGCGTGTAATGCATCTTCAACACGTGCTTTCTTTTCTTTCATTTCTACTTCAGTGGCAGCACCCACTTTAATTACTGCAACACCGCCGGCCAGCTTAGCCATACGTTCCTGCAGCTTTTCCTTGTCATAATCAGAAGTTGCTTCTTCAATTTGTGCACGAATCTGATCAACGCGTCCTTTAATATCATCAGTGCTACCCGCACCATCGACAATAGTGGTGTTTTCCTTGGAAATGTTAATACGCTTGGCAGTACCCAGATCTTCCAGACTTGCCTTTTCCAACGAAAGACCGACTTCTTCTGAAATGACCGTTCCTCCAGTAAGAATTGCGATGTCCTGCAGCATTGCCTTACGACGATCACCAAAACCCGGGGCCTTGACGGCAGAAACTTTCACAATTCCGCGAATGGTGTTTACAACCAACGTTGCCAGCGCTTCGCCTTCAACGTCTTCAGCAATGATCAATAAAGGACGTCCCGCTTTGGCTACGCCTTCCAAAATGGGTAACAAATCGCGGATGTTAGAAACTTTCTTATCGTGAAGCAGAATGTAAGGCTCATCCATATCGCAGGTCATGTTGTCCTGATTGTTCACAAAGTAAGGAGACAAGTAACCGCGATCAAACTGCATTCCTTCTACAACATCCAGTTCATTTTCCAGCGCGTTACCTTCCTCAACGGTAATTACGCCTTCTTTTCCAACTTTATCCATCGCTTCCGCAATAATGCCACCTATAGAAGCATCAGAGTTTGCAGAGATGCTTCCCACCTGCGCGATTGATTTGCTATCTGAGCATGGCTCGGAAAGTGCCTTCAAGTCTTCAACCGCGGCTGTAATTGCTTTGTCAATTCCGCGCTTGAGATCCATTGGGTTCATGCCCGCTGCGACTGCCTTCATGCCTTCTCGAACAATAGATTGTGCCAGCACGGTTGCGGTTGTAGTTCCGTCACCCGCAACATCAGAAGTCTGTGACGCGACTTCCTTGACCATTTGCGCACCCATGTTCTCCAGTTTGTCTTCCAATTCGATTTCTTTGGCAACAGATACACCATCTTTGGTCACCGTTGGCGCACCAAAAGATTTATCCAGAACCACATTGCGGCCTTTCGGTCCTAACGTAGCTTTCACTGCATTTGCCAGAATATTTACACCAGCGACCATTCTGGCCCTGGCTTCATCTCCAAAAGTAACTTCTTTTGCACTCATTCGTGTTTACCTTCATTAAAATGTTTAATAAAAAATTTAGTTCGTGTTTAGCTTTCAATGACTGCCATGACGTCATCTTCACGCATTACCATGAGGTCTTCGCCTTCCACCTTCACTTCAGTGCCGGAGTATTTACCGAATAAAACCGTATCACCTACTTTCAGGTCCAAAGGGCGAACTTCGCCACTTTCATTTACTTTGCCATTGCCCACGGCCAGTACTTCTCCCTTGATGGGTTTTTCCGCTGCCGAGTCCGGAATTACGATGCCACCTGGGCTGGTGCGTTCTTCTTCCATACGCTTGATTACTACACGATCGTGTAAAGGACGTAACTTCATACTGCTAATCTCCTGAGTTTAAAATCTCAATATCATGAAAAATAAGAGAGTTATTTAATTGTTAGCACTCTAGTCTAGTGAGTGCCAATGATACGGTCTGCTTTGGTGTTGTCAAGAAAAACTCACTCCCACGGATCTTTCTTTCGATCCACGACCTTGCCTTCAATGACACTGGAATCCGCTCGCTGATCTTGCCATGCAGCATGCACCGAGAACTGATTTTTCATCGTCGCATTTCTTAATAGCCAGCTAATTAGGGTTCGTCGCGTAACTGGAATCAGACATAGAAAGCCGATGGTATCGGTTAAAAATCCCGGCGTGAGCAGCAATGCGCCACCAAACAGTAAGGCTGCCCCTTCCAACATGGTATTGGCCGGCAATTCTCCCGTGGCAATTTGCTGCTGAAATCTGGTCATGGTTTGCAAACCCTGCGCGCGCAGCAACGACACTCCAATCAGTGCAGTAACGATTACGAGCGCGACCGTCGACAGTGCTCCGATGGCGCCACCAACCTTAATAAACAGATAAATCTCGATCAGGGGCACGCCGATAAACAATGCTAAAAGGAGGGGAAAAGATCGCATGTCACTAAAAGCAGTAAAATAATCTCATTAAACGTATATAGTGGTGACAGATAGAAATTTCAATGCCAGCCGGGAAATGAATTGCGAAGCGGACAAAAATACAACTGCGGACGGCGACCTGATCGTCGCAGTAACTACTGTATCTGACATAGAGAAGGCAAAATCGCTCGCTCATCAGGTAGTGGCCCAACACCTAGTTGCATGCTGCAACATTGTGCCGGGTATAACATCAATTTATCATTGGCAAGGCGAACTGTGTAACGACCAGGAATGTCTACTGGTAATGAAAACAGTTAAAAACCGGTTTATTGAATTAGACCAATGGGTGCGAACCAACCACCCCTACGAGGTTCCCGAGCTGCTTGCCATTCCTGTAACTGCTTGTTTAAAAGAGTATTTATCATGGGTTGTAAAAGAAACCGCTTAAATTTTATCGATCTGCTTGTAGCCATGTTACTGGCATTCTGTGCGACTTCGACGATCGCCGCAGGGTTGCTGGAGAGTAGCGAAGATGAATTTCTTCCTGTAGACGAGGCATTTCAACTCACGGCTGTAGCCGATTCGGCCGAAGAAATTACGCTGTTCTGGACCATCGCTGATGGCTATTATCTGTATCGCGATCGAATCACCGTCAAGAGCATCGACAGCACAACGCCACTAGGTGAAATCCAGCTGCCACGCGGTAAAGAAAAGCATGATGAATTCTTTGGTGATGTAGAAATCTTGGAGTACAGCGCAACCGCACAGATCCCGCTTTCCGCCGCATCCGATGCGGCAAATTTTGAAGTCAGTTATCAGGGTTGTGCTCATGCCGGCTTGTGTTATCCGCCGGTTAAAAAGTCATTCAGTCTGGACCTGCCGGGGTCGGGAGCCACGATCACGAGCGCTGCAGGCACAGATGGAGGATCCCCTTCCTTGGCCGCTGTCAACCAATCAGAACAAGGACAGATTGCTGCCAACATTGGTCAGCAGAAAATCGGGCAGACGGTGTGGTGGTTCTTTATAGCCGGGTTATTACTAGCATTTACTCCATGCGTATTTCCGATGATTCCTATCCTTTCCAGCATTATTGCTGGTCAGGGAGAAGAGTTAAGCGCAACACGCGGCTTTAGCTTATCGCTGGTATACGTTCTTGCTATGGCCGTCACCTATACGCTGGCGGGGGTAATCGTTGGCTTGACCGGGGCTAATCTCCAGATCTGGTTCCAGAATCCCGTGGTCATCATCAGTTTCGCTCTCATTTTCGTACTCCTTTCTTTATCCATGTTCGGGTTATATGAACTGCAGATGCCCGCAGCCATTCAATCCAAACTCACGTCCATGAGTGGTAGTCAGAAACAGGGATCATTCGCGGGAACAGCGATTATGGGATTCCTTTCTGCACTTATTGTTGGCCCCTGCGTCACCGCCCCATTAATTGGTGCTCTCATCTATATTGCTGAATCCGGCAACCCTTGGGTGGGAGGCTTGGCACTGTTTTCGTTAAGTATGGGTATGGGCATGCCATTATTACTGGCTGGAACTTCTGCGGGCAGGTATCTGCCACGTGCCGGCGCATGGATGGAGCCAATCAAGGCAGTATTTGGTGTCATGCTACTGGCCTTGGCGATCTGGTTCCTGGATCGAATTGCACCTCGTCCACTGATTCTTGCGCTCTCTGGCGCTTTACTCATTGGATGTGGGACCTATCTGGGCGCCTTCATCCGAACAGTAGAAACTGCCAATGGCTGGTTACGGCTGCGACAGGCTTTTGCCTGGGTAGCATTGGTGTATGGCAGCATTTTATTGGTGGGTGCCAGTGCCGGTAGTAAAAGCCTGTTGATGCCACTGAGTAATTTTTACGCACAAGCACCGACCGGGCAAAAATCACAATCGCAACGTCTCGCCTTTCAACCCATCAAGGGCATTGCCGGTTTGGAATCCGCACTGCAGCAAGCGAGACAATTAAATAAACCCGTGCTGGTCGATATGTATGCCGACTGGTGTATCTCCTGCAAAGAGCTGGAAGCCTATACCTTTACCGACTCGAAGGTGCAACTCGCGCTGGGTGACTTTATTTTGCTCAAGGCGGATGTAACCGATAATGACGAGCAGGATCAACAGCTATTGAAGCAATTTGGCTTGTTCGGACCCCCGGCACTATTATTCTTTGATCCTAACGGGCAGGAACAACGTAGTTTTCGCGTAGTCGGTTTTATTAAGGCTGCCAATTTTGAACGTCATATCGGCCGTTTTAGCGACAGCTCACTGATTGCGGCCAACCGCGGCTAGCCCAGACACTTTCTCAAATCCAGAAATTGCGAATCTTGCGGCTAAAACGTCGGTAAGTTGCAAGTAAATTCGTCTATCTCGTCACCAATTAGACTCTCCCTTCCATTTGCGGCACAATAGATCACACTGATCAACATTAAAGACCACGGCTGAAGTTGAACTCAGACCGAGAAACCCAAAAACGATGAGTAAGATCCTTCTGTTAAATGGGCCCAACCTCAATCTGCTGGGTTCACGTGAGCCCGATGTATACGGCTACGAAACTCTTGACCAGATCGTGACTATGGCAACCGATCATGCCGGTTCACTGGGTCACCAACTTGTCCATTGTCAGTCAAATGCAGAACATACGCTGATTGATCAAATCCATGGAGCGAGAAAGGATCAAATAGAATTTATTATCATTAACCCCGGGGCCTTCACCCATACCAGCATTGCCTTGCGAGACGCGTTTCTGGGTGTCGCGGTCCCATTTATCGAAATTCACATTTCTAACGTATTCTCTCGCGAAGAATTTCGACAAGTATCTTTCTTGTCCGATGTCGCTCTCGGAATAATCTCTGGTCTGGGCACATATGGCTACCAGCTTGCTGTGAGTGCTGCCCACCATCAATTAACCAATTAAACCTGCCAATGGATATTCGAAAAGTAAAAAAATTAATCGAGCTGCTTGAAGAATCCGGGATAGCTGAAATTGAAATTAAGGAAGGCGAAGAGTCCGTGCGAATTAGTCGCACCAGTCCGAATGCACTGGTACCTGCCGTGCAGTATGCTGCCCCTGCTGCCGCACCACCTTCAGCACTAGAAGCAGCGGCACCGGCGACCAGTTCAGAGCCAGAAACCATCAGTGGTCACCAGGTCACTTCACCTATGGTGGGCACATTTTACGAAGCACCCTCCCCTGGCGCACCACCATTTGTTGAAATTGGCAAACAGGTCAAAGCGGGCGACACTCTGTGTATTATCGAGGCGATGAAAATGCTTAATCAGATTGAATGCGACAAGTCTGGAACGATTAAGGCAGTGTTGGCAGAAAACGCTCAGCCTGTTGAGTTTGGCCAACCCTTATTCGTCATCGAATAGTGTTTACCAGCTGTTAACCTCATGTTAGAAAAAGTCGTTATCGCCAATCGTGGCGAAATTGCACTGCGAATTCTGCGCGCCTGTCGAGAACTGGGGATCAAAACGGTCGCAGTACATTCGGACGTGGACCGGGAGCTCAAGCATGTAAAACTTGCAGATGAAGCCGTATGCATCGGTCCGGCACCATCAACGGAAAGTTATCTGAATATACCGGCGATTATCAGTGCCGCCGAAGTAACCGATGCGACAGCAATTCATCCAGGGTACGGGTTTTTATCGGAAAACGATGATTTCGCTGAGCGTGTGGAATCAAGTGGATTTATATTTATCGGGCCTACTGCAGAAACCATACGCCGAATGGGCGACAAGATTTCAGCAAAAAATGCCATGCAGGAAGCCGGTGTCCCCTGCGTTCCGGGGACCACCGAACCACTAAGCGAAGATACGGCTTCCAACGCCAGGATCGCCAACGAAATTGGTTATCCCGTCATCGTTAAGGCTGCGGGTGGTGGTGGCGGCAGAGGTATGCGCGTTATTCGCGGCGAAAGTGAACTCGCTGATGCAATTAATCTCACGCGCAGTGAAGCAGCAGCGGCATTTAACAACGATACGCTGTATATGGAAAAATTTCTGGAAACACCGCGCCATGTAGAGATTCAGGTACTTTCAGACACACATGGAAATGCTATCTTCCTGGGAGAACGCGACTGCTCCATGCAGCGCCGACATCAGAAAGTGATTGAAGAAGCACCTGCTCCAGGAATTACTGAAGAACAGCGTCAGAGGATTGGTAGACGTTGTGCAGAAGCATGTCGACTCATTGGTTATCGAGGGGCCGGTACTTTTGAGTTTCTGTTCGAAAATGGTGAGTTCTATTTCATCGAAATGAATACCCGGGTTCAGGTTGAACACCCGATCACTGAAATGATCACCGGGGTAGACATCGTCAAGCAGCAATTATTAATCGCTGCAGGTGAACCATTACAGATTCATCAGGAAGACGTCACAATTAATGGACACGCAATCGAATGTCGATTGAATGCTGAAGATTCGGTCACATTTATCCCCAGTCCCGGCCTGATCAGTCGATATCATGCTGCCGGTGGATTTGGTGTACGCGTAGATTCCCATATCTACAGTGGCTACACCGTTCCCCCCAATTACGATTCAATGATCGGCAAGTTGATTACACATGGTGATACACGCGAAATTGCTATTCAGCGAATGCACGGAGCGTTGCAGGAAATGATTATTGATGGCATTAACACTAACATTCCCCTGCAACTACGCCTGATGTCTGACCCCGGGTTTATGCGTGGCCAGATTGATATTCATTATTTAGAACGCCTGCTGGACTCAAATTCCTGAAACAAACCGGGCAAAGCCTGGTTAGAAAGTTATTTACTTGTTGCAACTACGCGTACAGATTCAGTCAAAAGCAGCGGATGCGGTTGAAGACCTGCTTTTTGGATGCGGCGCGGTAAGCGTTTCTTATGAGGACGGAGCCAGCCACCCAATACATGAACCTTTGCCGGGAGAACACCCTCTTTGGCCAGTAATATATATGCAGGCCTTATTTATGCATCAGGATACTGCATCACTGGCAATGAAAGCGCTGGAAAATGAAAAATCCGTTTCGACACAGACCATACTTGAACAGATTGATGAACATGATTGGCAGGAAAAATTTCAGCAGCAGTTTAGTGCCATCCATTATGGCTCAGACTTGTGGGTATATCCTTCCTGGCAGGACAATCCTGCCCCGGAAGGCATAGCATTGCAGCTGGATCCGGGATTAGCGTTTGGCACTGGCCAGCACCCAACAACACACTTATGCATGCAATGGCTTGCACACGCACCGTTGCGTGGTCATTCCATAATTGATTACGGCTGCGGCAGTGGAATCCTGGCACTGGCGGCAGCCAGGCTAGGAGCGAATCATGTGTATGCAGTAGATATCGACCCGCAAGCCGTTACTGCAACAAACAGCAATATCGTGCGCAATCATCTTGATCCGAACAAATTTACCGTGGGTGAACCCGATGTTATTCAGGGTGTTCGCGCCAATATAATTATTGCCAATATTTTATTGGCACCATTGACAGAGCTGAGAGATCTTTTCAGAAAATTGGTGATTAACTCGGGAACTTTGGTGCTTTCCGGAATTCTTTCTACACAGGCTCAAAAATTAATAGACCACTATGCCATTCAATTTGAACATATCCAGACTATCGAACTACAGGACTGGGCATGCGTCACGTTACGTCGAATTCAGTAAGTTAGCACTTGTTATGAATCATTTAGGCTCGGTACACTGAGTACATGTTTACTCGATGTCCAAGTTGTCGCGCTGCATTCAGCATTACCGACCAGCAGTTGGCAATCGCCAGCGGTATGGTTCGCTGCGGTGTTTGCGAGCATGTATTTGATGCCCGTTTATATTTGTTTAAACAGGCTCAGGACAAGGAAGAAGAAATTGATGTTCAGCTCGATGCAACCGCCGACACAAAGATCGACAATATAATTACAGCCGAAGCAAATACTGATAACTTCGATCCGGAATCAACCAGTGAGTTTGAGCAGATTCAAGAACTCGTAAGTGAAACCACCGAGACAAAATCTTCAGAAACCGAACCTTCGGCAATACCCAAGATTATTGAAGACCAGGTATCAAGCCTTAACGAAGACAAGGTTTCCATTCATCCCGCAACCGCAATAGGATACCTGATCGTTGGCTTGTTATTGGCAACGTTAATTGTACAAGCAGTGGTTATCTACAAGGAAGATGTTCTGCCCGCGAACATACATGCCAACGTGTGCCGATGGATTACCTGCGTACACAAAGTACCTCGTGCCCTGAATAAAATCGAGATACTAAACCGCAGTATTTATACTCACCCCAACGAAAGAGACGCATTGATGGTCACAGTAACCATCATTAATCGCGCCGACTTTGCCCAACCCTATCCAATCGTTGAGCTTCGGTTTTTAGACGTTGCAGGAGATATAATGGCCGCCCGCCAGTTCAACCCCAGCGACTATTTCAGCGGAACCTGGAATAGCAGGCATTTGATGCAGGCTGGCAGGCCTGTGTCTTTACAGCTGGAAGTGGTTGATTTTGGTGAAGATGTGGTTGGCTACGAGTTTGATTTCCTGTAAATCCAGAATTTTAATTGCATATGCAAATATCTAAACCGATCAAGATTGGTCAGCACACGCTGAAAAACAATTTGTTTCTGGCGCCCATGGCTGGCGTTACGGATGTGTGCTTTCGCAAGTTATGTCGACGTCTTGGAGCAGGATACAGTGTTACCGAAATGATAACGTCGGACGATTCATTGTGGCACACTAAAAAATCGCGATTCAGGCGTGTACATCTCGACGAGCCTGGTCCTCGCGCTGTACAAATCGTTGGTTCCGATCCAGCAAAGCTGGCGCATGCTGCAAAACTTAATGTGTCTAATGGTGCTGATATTATTGACATCAATATGGGTTGTCCGGCGAAAAAAGTCTGCAAGGTAAGTGCGGGTTCTGCACTGTTGGCTAACGAAGAACTGGTTGACAGAATTCTTACATCAGTCGTAAATGCGGTGGATGTACCGGTTACACTTAAAATCCGCACCGGCACGGATGTGAATAACCGAAACGGCGTGCGCATCGCTGAAATTGCCGAACAATGCGGGATACAGCTACTCTCCGTGCATGGTCGTACGCGGGCCTGCCGCTTTCAGGGACAAGCAGAATACGAAACAATAAGCAAGATAAAAAATTCAATTAATATCCCTGTGGTTGCAAACGGAGATATTAATTCTCCAGAAAAAGCAAAAAAGGTCTTGGCAATTTCCAACGCAGATGCGATTATGATCGGACGTGCGGCGCAGGGTCGTCCGTGGCTGTTTCGCGAAATCGACCACTACCTAAAATTCAATAAAAATCTTGAAGAACCGTCTGGCGCGGAGGTTGGCACTATTATGTTGACGCATTTGGAAGAACTGTATTCGCTTTACGGTAAACAACATGGAGTGCGCATTGCACGTAAACATATTGGCTGGTACCTCGACAATATTCCTGGTACACAATTGTTGAAGAAGAAAATTTTTTCTATCTCTGACGCAGACACGCAGTTCAATATGGTAAGCACAATATTGCAAGAGGCAGAAATCAAAATGGAGATGGTTGCATGACAAGTTCTGTATCAAATTTAAATGTATCCGAGTTACACCCGGTTACCCCTACTCAAACTCTGCGAGAGTCTGTAGCAGATTCTTTACGCAGTTACTTCAGTAAGTTAGACGGACATGCTCCGGATGACTTGTATCGCATGGTCATCGAGGAAGTTGAGCGCCCCTTGCTTGAATCCGTCATGAATTATTGTGGAGGAAACCAGACCAAGGCAGCGAAGTGTCTGGGCCTAAATCGTGGAACGTTACGCAAGAAATTAAAGTATTACGACGTTCGCTAACCACTAATGCCCTCTGAGCCTACGCGTCGCATTCAACGCGCGCTAATCAGCGTTTCCAACAAGGCAGGAATTGAAGAATTTGCCGCCGCGTTACAGCAGGCTGGCGTAAACATCTTATCTACTGGCGGTACCGCTTCACAATTAAGTGCGGCGGGTATCGCCGTAACTGATGTAAGTGAATATACGCAATTTCCGGAAATCATGAGTGGTCGTGTAAAAACTTTACACCCCAAGGTACATGGTGGAATTCTGGGACGAGCAGGCACAGATGACCAGGTAATGCGAGAACATGAAATTGATCCGATTGACCTGGTAGTTGTTAATCTTTACCCATTTGCCGCAACGATTGCAGACCCGAACTGTTCGCTGGAGAGGGCGATCGAAAACATCGATATTGGTGGCCCTGCCATGATTCGTGCAGCAGCAAAAAATCACAATCGTGTTGCGGTTGTTGTTGACCCGGATGATTATCCGGATCTTCTGTCCAGCTTGCGAACTAACGACTGGAGCCTCGATCAAGCAACCCGATTTTCATTGGCACGCAAGGCATTCAGCCACACTGCCGAATATGACGGTATGATTGCTAACTATTTGGGAACCCGAGAAGCAGAAGAAGAAAAATATCCACCGACATTGCATCTTGCCTATAATAGAAAACAGGCCTTGCGCTATGGAGAAAATCCGCATCAAAGTGCCAGTTTTTATGCGGAAGCCAACCCGCCCGAAGGCAGCATTGCGGATTCAAAATTTGTTCAGGGAAAGGAATTATCTTTTAATAACATTGCAGATACCGATGCAGCACTAAGCTGTGTGAAACAATTTACTGGTCCTGCTTGTGTCATTGTAAAACACGCCAATCCCTGCGGTGTAGCAGTCGCTGAATCAATTAGCGTTGCATACCAGAAGGCCTATCAAACCGATCCAACGTCGGCTTTCGGCGGCATCATCGCATTTAATCAACCTCTCGACACCAGCACCGCTTCCTTTATTCTGGATCAGCAATTTGTAGAAGTAATCATCGCGCCTGGAATACAGTCTGGTGTAGAGAAAATTCTCCAGACCAAGCCAAATACACGCGTACTTGATTGCTCTTCTACGATCAATCAATTTGAAGGTTTTGATCTGCGCAAAGTCAGTGGAGGTATTCTCGTGCAGGACCAGGACCATGCACTGGTTGAGGAGAGTGACCTGAGCATTGTTACGAATACCAAGCCCGATGCACAGCAATTACGTGATCTTTTATTTGCCTGGAAAATTGTCAAGTTTGTTAAATCCAATGCAATTGTATATGCGCGAGATGAACAGTCTGTTGGAATAGGCGCCGGACAAATGAGTCGAGTATATTCAGCCAAGATCGCAGCAATTAAAGCGGCAGACGAAAATATCGCCGTTACTGGCGCCGTCATGGCATCCGATGCATTTTTCCCCTTCAGAGATGGGATCGACACGGCTCATGAAGCTGGAATTTCAGCTGTAATTCAACCCGGTGGTTCACGCAACGATGATGAAGTCATTGCTGCGGCCAATGAGCATAACATGGCCATGGTATTTACAGGCATCAGGCATTTCCGCCACTAATTAAAATCGGGCGGCCTCTGAATTTCAAATTTTCTTCTTTGCAACCAATGCGTTGCCAATTGGAGTTTAAATTAAAGGTTATTGTACAAACTTCGTGAGCCTTATAAAGACCGATGTCCACTGCCATATTGCTTCAGATCGGGCAAATCATGTTTCCCATTATCGCCATTGTCTGTGTCGGCGTAGCCATTGGAAGATTCCACAGCCCTGATCTGGTCTCGATCAACGAAGTCAACCTTAATGTCTTTGTCCCCGCACTTGTTTTTTATTCACTTTCACAACAAAACTTTGATCTAGAGAAATATGCGATATTGGGCCTTTGCGGCCTGGGACTAGTGCTAGGAACGGCAGTTTTAGTTGCTCCAATTGCACGCGTACTGCGGCTTGAGTACCGAACGATCGGACCACCTATGATGTTCCACAACGCAGGTAACGTTGGCTTACCGCTAATGGCGCTCGCATTTGGGCCTGAAGGGCTGGCAGCCGCTCTTATCCTGTTTCTGATTGGAAATATTACTCATTTTGGGCTCGGTTCCTACATGCTGAATCGCAATGCTCACTGGTTCCGCAGTGTTACTTCGCCCGCAATACTGGCCGCCGTTCTGGCGTTTATTTTACAGGCATCAAAATTTAGCATTCCTGGATTCGTCATGCTGCCGGTGCAGATGTTGGGCAATATCGCTGTTCCGTTAATGTTATTTTCACTTGGTGTCCGCCTGGCAAGTGCAACTCTTGATTACTGGAGACTTGGAATTCTGATAGGCTTAATGACACCATTGCTGGGTTTTATATTCGCGCTGGCAATAATTGTAATTGTGCCGCTAGATAAAACTCAGGCCGGAGCCCTGTTATTATTTGGTGCCTTGCCCCCGGCTGTTATGAATTTTTTATTTGCGGAACGATACTCTCAGGAACCTGCAAAAGTATCTGCCATCGTATTACTAGGAAATGTTATTGCAATATTGACGTTGCCGTTGGCTCTACTTTACGTATTACCCCGATATGGTTGAACAATAACGAAACTAAAAACAATGAAAAATATTTTAGTAATAGGAAACGGCGGCAGAGAACATGCGCTCGCCTGGAAATTCAAGCAATCACCCAAGACAGAAAAAGTTTTTGTGGCTCCAGGAAATGGAGGAACTGCGTTAGAAAGCGGGATTGAAAATATCGATATTTCAAGTGACGATATCGACAGCTTACTGGAATTTGCGCAAGAAAATAAAATTGATTTAACTGTTGTTGGGCCAGAGGCACCCCTGGTCGCAGGAATTGTTGATAGGTTTTCAGAATGTCAGCAAAATATTCTCGGGCCACGAAAATTCAATGCCCAACTAGAAGGCTCGAAAAGTTTTGCAAAACAGTTTATGCAACAATTTTCTATTCCAACTGCCGCATACGAGGAATTTACTGAAACCAAACCTGCACTTGAATATCTGCAGCAACATCCATTACCTGCTGTTATCAAGGCAGATGGACTTGCGGCGGGTAAAGGTGTCGTCATCGCACAAACACAGGAAGAGGCAGTCACTGCAGTTCAATCCATGCTCAGCGGAAATGCACATGGTGATGCCGGAAAAAAAATTGTAGTAGAAGAATTTTTGCCAGGAGAGGAAGTCAGCTTCATATGCCTTGTTGACCATGAAGTTATCGTACCACTAGCCAGTTCTCAGGATCACAAGGCAAGAGATGACGGAGACCAGGGACCTAACACCGGTGGCATGGGCGCCTACTCACCCGCACCAATTGTCACGCAAGATTTACACCGTAAAATAATGGACCAGGTAATCAATCCAACCGTGCAAGGATTTATTGAGCTGGGACATCCCTATCAGGGATTTCTTTACGCCGGCTTGATGGTCAGCCCGGCGGGCGAAACCAAGGTTCTGGAATTTAACTGTCGATTTGGTGATCCTGAAACACAACCTATTATGCTCAGACTTATCAATGACTTCAGTGAATTGTGCTGGGACGCAGGTAAAAATCAACTCAAACCCACCGATCTTCAATGGGACCCTCGCAGTGCGCTGGGAGTGGTCTTGGCCGCGGGCGGCTACCCGTATACTTATGCCAAGGGGGAAACGATTAGTGGACTGGAAAATGTTACTGAAGAAGGCGTGAAAGTGTTCCACGCGGGAACCTGTATCGAAAACAACACAGTGAAGACCGCCGGCGGCAGGGTGTTGTGTGCTACGGCATTAGGAGAAGATATTCAGACTGCGCAACAAAAAGCGTATCGTGCAGTGAAAAAAATCCACTGGAAAGATATCTACTATCGAACGGACATCGGCCATCGGGCCATTAAACGGGGGGATTGCGATCAAAAATAATGCGGGCTTCGGGGCTGGTTAGCAAGCATGGCTGCCCAAGGTTCGAACGAATTTACCAGGTATTTTCGGAGAGTTTTATATAGCGGCGACCTAACGCTTCATCGCATCAAAAAATTCGACATTATTCTTACTCGCCTGCATTCGCCCCAGCATAAACTCCATTGCTTCGATCTCGTCCATGGAATGCAGGAACTTACGTAGTATCCACATTTTCTGCAGAATTTCCGGCTCAATCAGCAGTTCTTCACGACGTGTACCAGACCGATTAATATTAATGGATGGGTAGATGCGTTTTTCTGCGACACGTCGGTCCAAATGAATCTCCATGTTACCGGTGCCTTTAAATTCCTCGTAGATTACGTCGTCCATCTTTGAACCAGTCTCGATCAGAGCAGTCGCTAATATTGTTAAACTACCACCTTCTTCGATATTCCTCGCCGCACCAAAAAATCGTTTTGGCCGGGTTAACGCATTAGCTTCCACACCACCCGTGAGTACCTTACCCGAAGATGGTGCTACCGTATTATATGCGCGAGCGAGGCGGGTAATTGAATCCAGTAATATGACTACATCACGTTTGTGCTCTACCAGTCGCTTGGCCTTCTCAATCACCATTTCCGCCACCTGTACGTGGCGACTAGCGGGTTCATCAAACGTACTTGAAACCACCTCGCCCTGAACCATCCGTTCCATTTCTGTTACCTCTTCCGGACGCTCATCAATCAACAGCACGATTAGATAACATTCAGGATGATTTGCAGTGATACTTTGAGCAATGTTCTGCAACATGATGGTTTTACCGGCCTTTGGCGGTGAAACGATCAGGCCTCGTTGGCCCTTACCGATTGGTGAAACGACATCAATAATGCGTGCAGTAATATCTTCGGTACTGCCATTACCTCTTTCCAACTGTAAATGGTCGTCCGCATGTAGCGGAGTCAGGTTCTCAAACAACACCTTGGATTTAGCATTATCCGGCGTGTCAAAGTTGATCTTGTCGACTTTGAGCATAGCGAAGTAACGCTCGCTGTCTTTTGGTGGTCTTATTTTGCCAGCGATAGTATCACCGGTACGCAAACCAAATCGACGAATCTGACTCGGCGAAACATAGATATCATCAGGACCCGCCAGATACGAGCAATCCGCTGAACGTAAAAATCCAAAACCATCCTGTAAAATCTCTAACACACCATCGCCAAATATGTCTTCTCCGCTTTTAGCGTGCGCTTTGAGAATAGTAAATATAATGTCTTGTTTTCTGGATCGGGCAATATTTTCAATGCCCATTGAGGTGGCGAGATCAACAAGCTCAGCGGCGGATTTTTTCTTGAGTTCAGTAAGGTTCATAAGATTATGGGTTTAATCTGATCACATCAGGTTATGGATATGTAAAAGATTTACAAATGAAATTGCCCTCGTCAGTAGAGGAACTGGGTGTAAAGAAACTTAGCTATTCCCCAAGCTAGGCCGGTTCTTTATTGCGGGTTTACGAGTAAATTTTACGTTTAATTTAGTCTGGAATCGGTCAGGTGAGGGCGCTACTGAGTAGCGTAATGCTTATACCGTAGCACTTATTTTTTATATCGTCCAGTCTGTATTAGCCATTTAGTCACGGATTTATATACTCTGGTCAATAAACGCAGTTAGCTGTGATTTTGATAATGCACCTACTTTTGTAGATTGCACATCGCCGCTCTTGAATATCATCAGAGTAGGTATACCACGAATGCCGTACTTTGGAGGGGTCTCTGGATTCTCGTCAATATTCAGCTTGGTAATCTTTAGCTTTCCTTCATAGTCTTTGGCGATTTCGTCCAAAATTGGTGCAATCATTTTGCAGGGCCCGCACCATTCTGCCCAATAATCGACTAGTACTGGCTGATAGCTATTCAGTACTTCTTGCTCAAAACTTGAATCGGTAATGTGTGTGATTGCTTCACTCACTCGTTGACTCCAAATAGTTAAATTAATGATGAAAAACCGAGCTTCGGTTTAGAATAGTGGTTTTGGATAAGTAGTCTATATTTAGCGCATATTTATGGGGAAGACAAGTCTAAAACTTGAACTGGCAATACGATTTTCTACTCTAATTCTTGTAAAACCAGCTAATTGAGTCCACATTAACAATTTAGATCAAGTTTATACTATGTGATATGACTAACAAAAAAACAGTTTGCGTACTAGGGGGAAGCGGGTTCGTTGGGAGTGAACTGTGCACCCTTTTATGTAAAAAAGGCTACTCAATCAAGCTGTTTACTCGAAATACCTCAAATTGCCGACATTTACGCGTTCTACCTTCCTTATCCGTCGTACAGATTAATGAGTACACAGCCGATGAGATCGCTGCGCACATGGATGGCAGCGTCGCTCTTATCAACCTAATCGGCATATTAAATGAAAAAGGAAGCAATGGAGCAGGCTTCCATCAAGCACACGTTGAGATTACACGCGCAGCGCTGGTCGCTTGCGAAAGGAGTGTGGTAAGAAGGTACCTTCAGATGAGTGCTCTCAATGCAGACCCGCGTGGACCCAGTCACTACCTTCGCAGCAAAGGCAAGGCAGAGAATTATCTCAAGGCATTTGCCAAACCGCTGGTCCATGTAACTATTTTCAAACCTTCCGTAATTTTCGGGAAAAATGACAGTTTTTTGAATCGATTCGCGGGCTTACTCAAGTGGACACCAATCCTGTTTCCACTAGCGTGCGCGAAGACCAGATTTGCTCCTGTTTACGTGGGCGACGTTGCTAAAAGCATGGTGGATGCACTCGAAGACGAATCGACATACGATAAAAGTATCGAGCTATGCGGTCCTAATGAGTACAGCCTGAAAGAGCTGGTTTGTTTAACGGCTACACTTTGCGGTTACAAACGCGTAGTTATCGGTTTGCCAAAATTTTTATCCCTGCTGCAGGCAAGAATGTTGCAATTTATCCCGGGCAAACCATTCTCTGTAGATAATTATCATTCGTTACAAGTTGATAGTGTGTGCAAGGAAGGTATTAAGTGCACAACATCAATAGAAGCCATTGCTCCAACATATTTGAAAAGGCAAAATCAAACTAGTTCGCGCCATCCAGGGTCAAACCACCAGTCGGCTTACAGCTAACATCACGCAAATACTGTTGTCGTTGAGATTTTGAAATTCGCTCCATGCTTGCGACCAAATCATAGAATCGCTTGTAGTCCTTATTACATTTGTCAAACAAACTGATGAAATCAGGAATCAGTTCATGATAAGCGCTCGTCGCATTTAGTTTCGCATTATTCAAACCGTGTAAGGCCCAATTTTGGTACCGTTTACCCTTAGGCCAGGCAGATAACAGGACGCTTACCTCATCTCTGTACTTATCAAATTCTTTCTGCTTGAGCTTGCGTTTTTCTGATTCTGAAATTGAAGAGGAATAAATAGCCTTCAGACCCTGTCGTAATTGCTGGACTAAATGATAAATTTGCTCTTTTTCAATCACACTACGATTAAAGCGTTCCAGACTGGCTGTCTTGTGCTCTTTGCGAAGCCATTCACTAACACCAATTTGAGCTACCGAAGAAGCAAACGCCTCATTAAAATTAGTGTCATCTTTTAAATATAATTTTTGGTGAGCGAGTTCATGAATCAGATATTCTGCCGTTGCAACTTCACCTTTGTTTAACATAGTACTCAGGACCGGATCACTAAACCAACCTAGAGTAGAATAAGCCGCAATGGGCGCTATATAGACTTCAAAACCCTGATTCCGCAAATCTTTTGCAAATTCGGTGGCCCGACTCGATTCAAAATATCCTCTATAAGGCACACAACCTACAATCCAGAAACACCAGGTTACGGGTTCCAGCGAAAGTTCTGGCGCCGCAAATACCACCCAGGTGACATTATCGCGATCAAGTTCAACGTAATAGGTGTAACTTTTGTTATCTGGCAGCAATAATGTCTCTGTGGCAAAAGTACGTACTCGCAACACTGTCTCAAGTTGCCTACGATCGTCTTCATCCAGATTATCTTGCTCCAACAATGCTGGAATCGACTGTCGCTTACTCATTAACTCCAGGTGCCCATTGGAAGTATGAAAAAGGTACTCCAAAGTAGAACAACCTGCACTTTGTAACAGGCAGCCAATTAAAGCCATTCGAGTTAAACTATGCACTTTCAGATTCGATCACTCTGGTAATTATTAATGGACACCTATCTCGTCGGCGGCGCAGTCCGTGATCGTTTACTCAATTTATCCGTGCTTGAACGGGACTGGGTTGTGGTTGGTGCCACAGTCAACGACATGATTGCCAAGGGGTTCAAGCAGGTCGGCAAGGACTTTCCGGTTTTCATTCATCCAGTTAGTGGTGAAGAGTACGCATTAGCTCGTACGGAGCGTAAATCAGGTAAGGGCCACACAGGATTTATTGTACATAGTTCTCCAGAAATTTCTTTGCAGCAAGACTTACAGCGTCGCGATCTTACAATCAACGCTATCGCTGAAGGCCAAAACGGTGAGCTGATTGATCCTTGTGAAGGCCAGCAGGACCTTGAAAATCGAATTCTCAGGCATATTTCTCCTGCATTCTCCGAAGATCCACTACGTGTCTTACGCGTCGCGCGATTTGCTGCCCGATTTTGGTCAATGCAGTTCACTATAGCGCCGGAAACAATAGAAATAATGAAACAGATTTCAAGTTCGGGTGAACTATCTCATCTTTCGAAAGAACGTATCTGGCAGGAAACACAACGTGCCCTGCAAACCCGTAATCCGGAAGTTTATTTTCTAACCTTGTTACAAACTGGCGCACTACAACAGTTGGCTCCAGATTTGGCAAATTCTTTAAACAACCAGGATAACCAGAAGAGTATTTTAAAACTGGGAGAACTCCAGTCAGTAGAATCACGTTATGTGGCATTAAATCTCTTGGCCAGTAAGGAGGAAAACGGCTTCAGTATTGAAACGACCAACGCAATTAACGAAACACTTGTCACCAAGCGTAGCTTACTGGAACTGAGTACCCTCTCGGCCAAATACATTTATGCATGCAACTCGGCGCTCGACATGTCCGGCGATCAGATTATCTTACTGCTACAGAAACTGGATGGATTCAGGCGAACCGAACGATGCACCCGCATCCTGATTTGTATGCAAGATACCAATACCTTGTTGAAGCAAACCGGCAATAATTCAATAGAGTTTTTGCTAGAGGCATTACCAAAGCTACGGGCTATCAGGCTGGATACCGAACTCCAAAGAGACCTGGATGGCAAGGAAATCTCGGAAGCTTTATTCGCATTGCGCAAGGAAAAGGTTGATCAGCTAAGACAAAAACGAATTAAATAAACATCAATAACAGCATACCGAGCAACAAGCGGTAAATAACAAAAGGTATCATTCCAATAATATTAACGATACGCAAAAACACATCAATACATATATAAGCTACAACACCTGATACAAGAAACACGGCCGAAAAAGCTAGGCCATCAAACTCGATATTCGCAATTGAAACCTGCATGACTTTATACGTAAGTGCTGCCAGTATGGTTGGCATTGAAATCAAAAAAGAAAACCGCGCCGCAGCTACTTTTGTCAGACCCAACATCAATCCAACTGTCATAGTGACACCAGCACGCGATGTACCCGGCACCAACGCAAGCGCCTGCGCACAGCCAATCAACAGTACCTCGCGCCAGCTAATTTGATATTCGTCGCGCTTATTTATGCTCTTACGATCCGCGTACGCCAGCAATAGGGCAAACGCGATTGTTGTAAACGCGATAACTTCTGCGTTACGCGCATACTTTTCGATTGCACCAGCAAACAACAGACCTGTAATAATAACGGGGATAGTTGCCAAGACGATATTTCTAATCAGACGGAGTTCTTTCTGGCTTTTCTCGCTATTAGGATTAAGTGCTGCCGATATCATTTCGCGTAGTTCCCGGCGAAAGAAAAACATTACTGCCAGCAAGCTACCTCCATGCGCAGCTACATCCATCAATAACCCCTGGTCTTTCCACCCAAATACAATCGATGCAAGTACCAGATGCGCAGAGCTTGAAATTGGTAAGAATTCAGTAAGCCCCTGCACTATTCCAAGCATTATGGTTTGAATGAAATCCATGACGTTATAAACGGTGGCGTAAATCTCTGACTGTAAACTGGTGTGCTTCAGCGGTTATTTGTTTGGTAAAAACCATTACCTGAAATCGCTCACCCATTTCGTTTGGCATAACCAAGTGCTTAATCTGATTAATATTGCGTAAGCTTTGCTGGTCTCGCTCTTCTGCCTCCCATGACGAAAGTACATTACTGGCCAACAGAAAATGTGCTTGCGTACAGTAACAATCTAGCTGTAGTCCGGCATCGCTGCCCGCTTCAGCTAGGGCAGTAAAGTCTACATTGCAAGATATATCCTGTAGGCCAGGCCAACGTAGGGGATCACTGTTTGCCGTGTGCCGATAGTGACAAAGCAGGGTTCCCATGGTGCGCTGAGCGTGATAATACTCACTTCGAGGATAACCATAATCAATAAAGAAGAATACGCCGCGACCCACAGACGCTGCGATTTGTTCGACGAAGCCATGCATTTCAAAATTCACTTCAGATTGATAAAATGTAGAATACCCAGACCATATTTCTTCTGGCACTCGCTGCTTCACGACTCTATTTAAATTTGTATCCGCATCAATACTGGTAAACTCGAGTTCACCGCCAACACTACTGCGCACACAGCGCTCTTGTATTTTTCCCTTATTAACTAAAAACAGGCTTACCGGAAGTGCATCCAGAACTTCATTGGCGATGATGACAGCGCAATCAACAAATTCGTCTAAACCCGTCAACCACTGAATGCGCGGATAAAAATCTTCAACAGCGGTTTTCAGGTATTGTTGCTGTCGTGATCGCAGTGCAGCACTAGTTTCAATGATTTTGTATCCTGTGAGCACTAAATTTTTTGTCTGCAGCTGCTTTATTAACTGAGCAGCAAAGCGACCGCTTCCAGCACCAATCTCAATCAACTGCAATGCAGGCATCTGATCTCGCAACATGGAAAGTTGCTCTGCAAATGCTTTGGCGAAAACTTCGCCCCGTTCCGAACTGGTTATAAAGTCGCCCGCTTCGCCAAAAATTTCCTGCCCACTTGTATAATAACCAAGTCCATCCGTATACAGGCACATGCGCATATAATCTTCAAAGGAAAGTATGCCGTGATGCTTATCTATTTCTTCTAAGATCAGCTCTTTCAAAGCCTCGCTACGCTTTTGCTCATCTGCGTCTGGAGCTGGAGTAGATATCTTCATTTCGACTGCAGAAATAATGCACGCATGCATATGGTACAGTTAGCGCCAAAACAGTTAGCCTGGATACACGTATGCATAACGCCCAACAAAATCAAGTGGCACTTGTTACCGGTTCTGCCAGACGCATTGGTGCTGAAGTTGTTCGAAAATTGCATTCAGAAGGGATGCGAATAATTTTGCACTACCACAGTTCTCGCCAGCCAGCAGATGAACTGGCCAACCAGCTAAACGCTCAAAGGGAAAATAGTGTTGTCACTATACCGTTTGATTTGCACAAAATCGAACAATTTGATGAGTTTGCCGAAAAAATCATAAATGTATGGGGAAGGCTAGACGTGCTAATCAACAACGCTTCTACCTTTTACCCAACCGAGCTGGATAGTTTAAGCGAAATACAGTGGGACGAACTGATTAATATTAATCTCAAGGCACCACTGTTCTTAAGCAAATCCTTTAAACAATATCTGCAAAAGCAGCATGGCTGCATCATTAATATCGTCGACATTCATGCGGATCGCCCGTTAAAAGGTTATACGGTTTACTGTATTGCAAAAGCAGGGCTTGCGATGTTGACTAAATCACTTGCACGGGAACTGGCGCCCAATGTTCGCGTAAATGGTATTTCTCCCGGTGCCATCTTATGGCCCGAGGTCGAGGAATATGAGCAGGTACACCAGGAAATTATAGAAAGGACAGCTTTAAAGAAAGAAGGACATCCAAGCGACATTGCAAATACGGCCTGGTTCCTTATCCATGCCGCTGACTATATCACTGGACAAATTATTGCGGTGGATGGGGGACGCACCCTGAGTAATTAGCTTCACACAAATGAAAGATATATAGCGTATGGTTTCAACCATATGTAATTGCTAGTGAAAGTAGTACCCAAATAAAAAATCTATTGTATCCCCGCTGATTTTGACGGTTTGATATCGTTTAAAGATACAGTCAGCAATTCTACGCCCTGTTTGTCAAACTCCTCCCAAAGATCAGTAAACGATGTAAGCAAGGCAGGATGAAGCATTTCTCCGGCGATATCTGCCAGCGGCTTTAACACAAACGCATAGCGGATAATGTCATCGTGCGGCGTACTAATCAGGCCATCATCAATTTGCTGATTATCGTACAACAACAGATCCAGATCGAGAGTGCGAGACAAAAACTGATTCTCACTTTTCCGGACACGCCCATGTTTATCTTCCAGCGCTCGCAAATAAGCGAAAACTTCTGATGGCGTCAGCTCCGTATTACCAGCTACAACCAGATTATAAAAGTCTTCGCCCTCAAATCCGACCGCTGAAGTTTGATAGACAGGGGAAATTTCCATCCGGCTTAATAGTTCCTGCAATTCACACAAAACCTGAGGAATATGTATGTGTCTGTCGATATTGCTACCGATGCCAATGAATACTCTGTGCATATTATTCCTGTACACCACGCTCGATTGTCACACCGACGGCAGCAGACCCTCGAACTGCACCCGGTTTTGATATCGTAATTCGTAACCACGGTATTCCAAACCTAGACATTATCGTCTGAGCGATAAGCTCAATTAAAGTCTCGACCAGCTGTGGGCGGTTTTCAGCGACCAGGTCCTGAATACATTTGGAGATCGCTTTATAGTCCAATGTGTCGTCTAGCGCATCGGTTTTCGCTGCGTGGGAAATGCTGGTGCCCATTTCAAGGTCAATACTGATTTTCTGGGCGACCTGCCTCTCCCAGTCAAATACCCCAATTACCGCGTCGATGGTTAAATCGCGTACAAATATTATGTCCATATCGGCTCTGATCTTAATTAATGTTTCGAACTACCGCTATATGGGCCGAATGCCCAATTTCTGCATATTGTCTAAATTTTGGCTTTCTGTTAATGTACGCCGCCCATACGAATTATACTGACTTAATTAATAATACAAATTTAGTGAGCTGTACCCATGTCCAGAGTATGCCAAGTAACTGGGAAACGCCCGGTAGCAGGAAACAACGTATCCCACGCCCATAACAAGACGCGACGCAGGTTTTTACCCAATCTGCATACCCATCGTTTTTGGGTAGAAAATGAAGGTCGCTGGATTAAGCTTCGTGTCTCTTCTAAAGGCATGCGTATAATTGACAAGAAAGGGATTGAAACGGTCCTGTCAGAAATTCGGGCACGTGGCGAAAAGGTCTGATAACTAACGAAAGAATCCGATTATGCGTGATAAAATTAAACTCGTATCCAGCGCCGGAACAGGTCATTACTACACCACGACCAAAAACAAGCGCACCATGCCGGACAAAATGGAAATTAAAAAATACGACCCGGTTGTTCGCAAGCACGTGGCTTATAAAGAAGCTAAAATTAAATAGCTAAGCGTAGTTATATTTAGGCTGCAGTGCATAATTGCGTAAAGATTGCGCAAACTCTTCCAGCACGCGAATTCCGGTCTTCTCGGCTTCCTGAGACCACTCAAGTAGTGCCTTGAGCATGGTTTCATGGCTTTTATAATTCCGTGCCCACAGCTCTTTCAGACGTTGCTGAAATTCATACACCGTTTTTAATTGCCGGTTCTGGTTTAGAACAGAATTCAGTTTTTCCAGTTGCAGGCTCGACATTCGGCTACGCTCGCGAATTAACATCTTGCCTACTCGTTTTAAAACTAACCGGTAACGTGCATCAGCCTGCACCATTTCTGCCTTTAATACGGGCAAGGTGACATGCTTGGCGTAGGTTGCCATGATGTGAAGGCGACTGACCACAATTGCACGCACGGCATCCAGCTCTAGCGTCTGCTTTTTCCCGCCGTGAGTAGGTTGAGGCGCTACTTTCTTGATTTGCGCAAGACCAAGAATACTTAGTAGACGCAGATAGAACCAACCGATATCCAATTCCCACCAATGTACTGAAAACTTGGCCGAACTGGGGTAGGCGTGATGGTTATTGTGCAACTCCTCGCCTCCGATAAGTATACCGACATTGACGATGTTGGTTGATCCATCTTTTGTTTCAAAATTTCGATAACCCCAGTAATGACCGCCACCGTTAATTACACCTGCGGCAAAAAACGGAATCCATACCATTTGTAACGCCCAATAGGTAATCCCGATAGGTCCAAAGGCGAGGACAAACACCACAAATAGCAGACCTATTCCTGTATTGTTATATCGGCTGTATAGATTTCTTTCAATCCAGTCCTGCGGTGTACCGTGTCCGTAGTTTCGACATACAGCTGGGTCTGCGGCCGCGTCTTTATACAATTCCACGCCCTGCAACAAGACCTTACTAATGCCATATACATAGGGGCTATGCGGGTCTTCTTCGGTCTCTGTGCGAGCATGATGCTTGCGATGAACCGACACCCACTCGCGCGTATTCTGTCCAGTCGTCAACCACAGCCAGAAACGAAAAAAATGACTAATCGCGGGATGTAGATTTACAGCCCGATGTGCCTGACAACGATGTAGATAGAGCGTTACAGATAGAATTGTAATATGGGTCGTGACGAGTATACATAATAGATCTCCCCACCATGGTAGATCGATCAATCCTTCCAGCATTTAAATTATCCTTTAGTACATGGGCTATAAATTAGATATCGGTAAATCATACGTCTGTGCCCTAGGGTTGGGCAAGTTTCTCCATAGTTTAATGACAGTCAGTAGTCTTTTGGAGATAAATATGGCCACTTTCATGGATCTCTGCCTTCCAGTTTTCCGTTATAAACTGGGTACTCGAGGTGTCCAAAATAACGGCCGGCCCATGTATAAGCTGCTGAAAAACCAGCTGATCGCGACGGAACACCGGAACAGGGTCAGAGTATCCCACTATCTGGGTATAGTTGATGGCGGTTGCTTCCCGTCCGGTAGTAACCGCCTGCTGAGGCAAGGGCGTTTCCACGTCCTGGTAGGCCCATACACGGACGGTTACTACTTCGATCGGGTATGAAGGGAGATGATATCCAAACTGAGATTGATGAGAGTGAGTAAACTCCCTGGCAATACATTCAAAGGCCGTCCACTCCTGGGTAATCTGGGAAGACTGCCCCTGGTAACGCAGGTCGATCCAGCGTGCCAGTCGGGTTGGCTCCAGTCCGACAACACGCAATCTGGCCGCTGCCTGCGCCTCCAGCTGCATAAAGATATCGCTCAGGCCCTTCTCATCAAATTGGTCCCAGGCCTTGCAAAAAGTGCGTGACGCTAACTGGCCGATGGGTGCATGCAGCATGCCAAACGCAGACAGAATACCGGCATTTTTGGGGACCAGTATGTTTCGCATACCCAGTTGTTCGGCCACCTTACACATATGCAGGGCACCTGCGCCTCCAAATGGAAACAGACAAAAATCTGCCGGATCAAAACCGCGATGAATGGAAATGACTCGCAACGCCTGCACCATATGGGCATTTGCCAACTCAATGACCCCCCTCGCGGCATCTTTCACGCTACAGTTCAGCTGCTGTGCCAGGCCCTGCATACTCAGCGCGGCCTTATCCCGATCCAGCTGCAGTCCATCAGACCAGGAATTCTTTTCTGGCAAACGCCCCAGTACCACGTTCGCATCGGTGACGGTTGGGTGACTGCCGCCGCGTCCATAACAGGCTGGACCCGGGAGCGCACCGGCTGATTCAGGTCCGACATGCAAACCACCCGCCTGATCGGCATATGCGACTGAACCACCGCCGGCGCCAATGGTATGAATGTCCAGCATCGGAACTGCCAGCGGGAATTCCGCGATCCGGCCCTCTGTTGTTTGAGTGACCTGCCCGTCGATTAATGCGACATCCGTAGAAGTACCACCCATATCAAGTGTCATCAATCGACTTTGCCCGCTCGTGGATGCAATTGTGGCTGCCGCAACCACGCCACCGGCAGGTCCGGATAGCAATAATTTTACCGCCTGATTGCTTGCGGTCCGAGCAGGCATTGTTGTCGCGTCACTTTGCATCACATGCACGTGTTTCCCGCCCAGAGAAGTTTGCAAGTCAGTCAGGTAACGCTGTGTATGCGGTCCGAGATAGCTGTTCAACCAGGTTACGATAGCGCGTTCATATTCACGCTGTTCTGGCAGTATATCGCTGGACAGGGATACGAAATTCTCCTGTTGTAGGGCATCACCGAGCACGACTTCGTCCCGATTGTTAAGAAACGAAAACAGCAGGCAAACCGCAACCGATTCGACCTGTTGAATTTTGAGTTGGTCTTTAAGGTTCGAAATTTCCTGCCTGGAAACAGATTGAATACTCCGTCCATCGGCTGACACCCTGCTATCAACTTCAAAGCACAGCTGAGGCAAAACCAGTTCGCGCGAATTTTGCGGCGCCAGACTGTAAAGCTGGTCGCGTGTCTGTCGACCGATATGTAAAAGATCTGCAAAGCCACGATTGGTTACAAATGCTGTGCGAGCGCCTTTGCCCTCAAGTAACGCATTGGTAGCTACTGTGGTACCGTGTACAAAATGAGTGTTATCAAAATCAGGGTTGAGTAGACCCAAACCTTGCAGTATCGCCTTTTGTGGTGCTTCTGGAGTTGACAGAATTTTATGAGTAATGAATTCTCCGTTTTTATATAGTATAAAATCAGTGAATGTCCCACCGGTATCGATTCCAAGTAATTGCACCGCTAATGTTCTCGCTACACGTTTTTAGTAATTATGGAAAACCTTATTCACGCTGAGTCGCTTAGCCGCTATTTTGGCCAACAACTGGCGGTAAATAAAATTTCCCTAACTGTAGCACGAGGCGAAGTGGTTGCATTGTTGGGCACCAACGGCGCGGGCAAAACCACCACCTTACAATTATTGACCGGTGAGCTCATACCCAGTGCCGGCAGGGTCACTATAAATAATATCGACCTTAACCTGCATCCTTGTCGAGCAAAACGTTCGCTGGGTTATCTGCCTGACGTACCGCCGCTATATGGCGAATTCACTGTAGATGAATTCCTGAGCTACTGCGCACGCTTACGCGGTCTGGACAAACTGACGGCACAAAAACGTGTAAAGCAGGTAAAGGATTTCTGCGAATTGCATTTAGTGAGTGGCAAGCTGATTAGAAAACTATCAAAAGGATTTAAGCAGCGCGTTGGAATTGCACAGGCGATCATTCATAAACCGAGCGTAATCATACTGGACGAACCCACGAATGGACTGGATCCGAGCCAGATTTACGAGATGCGGGACTTAATCTCTCATCTTAAGAATGATGCCGCAATACTATTATCCACCCACCAACTTAATGATGTAGAACAGATTTGCAATCGGGTACTGTTACTTCGTAATGGTGAAGCAGTGTTTTGCAAGTCTGTTGATGAACTCAGGCAAGCCAACAAAATTCGAGTACGATTTAGCGACTTACCCCCTAAAGCAGATATAGAAGCATTTAGCGAAATTTACAGTGTTCAGTCAATCGATCCACACACACTGGATATATTTGCCAATGGTGATCTTGATGTACTAAAAAACAGCCTGCTTGCACAATCTCAACTTGGAGGCTGGAACCTGGTTGAAATTTACGACATTCACAACAATCTGGAAGATTTATTTGTAAACCAGATCTTTCGGGCAGCAGACTAAATAAAATGATCATCCCTAACCTGCTCGTGAATGAGTTACGTAAAATCTGGTTGCAACCACTGGTATGGGTAATGCTGGGTTTGATGTTCATCATTATGGCACTTCTGTTTCTGGTTCTGCTAAACAATTTTTATGCGGAAGTTCAAGTGAAATATGCAGGCATCCCGAATGCGCCTGGCGTGACTGATACCGTCCTTTCTCCAATATACTTCTGGAGCGCAATAATTGGCGCATTAACCATGCCTTTGTTCGCAATGCGAATACTGACAGAAGAAAAAGTGCGAAGACAGTTTGTTTTACTCAGCAGCTCACCCGTATCCTGCAGAGCCATCGTACTCAGCAAAATGCTGGGGTTATTTTCATTTGTACTCGCATTTGCGGCATTGAATTTGATCTTTCCTGCCTCTATTGCACCATTTGTTAACCTGGACTGGGGCAAAGTGCTGGCGGGAGTTTTAGGGATAATTTTATTTCAGATGAGCTATGCCAGCGTGTGTTTATGGTTGGCTGCCTGCACTCAAAATCTGGTATTCGCAGTTCTTAGTGGTTTAGGTGCACTTTTTTTACTTTTTGTCTTGTATATGTCAGGCGCATCTACCAACAGTGAAAGCGCCCTGTTTATCTATCTTTCAAATTTTTCGCATTTTCTACCTTTTCTGGCTGGGTTGATAAGCAGCAAGGATATTCTGTATTTCTTAATCGTCGCTGCTTTGTTTTCCGGACTCGCTGTGATACGACTTCGCTTTAAACGCATCTAATTGCAATGCCTAAAGTTAATTACCAGCAACGGGCAAACTCGCTTTACTATGGGCTTTCAATAGCCTGCATTTTAATTGCGAGTGTACTTTTGTGGGCAAACAACCAGTTTAACTGGCAAATGGACTGGACCTTTGGCGCACGTAATACTCTGACAAAATCGACTCAGGATGTACTGAAGCAAATGGATAAACCATTGCACATTGAAGCCTACTTTGACAGCAATGCACAAATTCGCGAGCAGGTTCGACGTTTTGTCTCCCGCTATCAGCGCTTTAAAAAAGACACCCACTTAACTTTTGCTGACACGACACTTGGCACAGACGCTGTTGACAAACAAGGCTTTACTCATCTTGGACAACTGAAGATCATCTATGATGGTAATGAACACATTATTACACGCCTTAGCGAACAGGTATTCAGCGGGGCGCTACTTAAGTTGACACGAAAACAGGAAGTCTGGGTTGCAGTAATACAGGGGCACGGCGAGCGTGATCCATTAGATTCGGGATCGAATGGAATCAGTCGTTTCACCGAGCAGCTCAAACAGATTGGCATTCAAACCCAGCCATTAAACCTGTTGAATAACCCCGTGATTCCAGATAATACCAGGGTTTTAATGCTGGCTGGCGCACGCAATGCTTACCTCGCTGGAGAACTGGAAATTATTCAAAACTATATTCAAAAGGGTGGAAATGTATTCTGGCTGCGCGAGCCAGGCAAACAAAACTACCTGAAAAGCATTGATACAGTGCTGCAATTAGAACAAATAGCGGGCGTCGTGATTGACGCAAATACCAAGCTACGCGCGGTACTTGGCATTAAGCATCCTGCTGTTGTTCCAGTAGTACAGTATAAGACTCACCCAATTACTGATGGTCTGGCAACACACAGTCTGTTCCCCTTTGCCACCGCGTTGATCCCGTTGGATGAATCAGACTGGCAAAGCACCGTGTTATTTACCTCACTTGATCGCAGCTGGGCCGAAGTCGGCTCGCTGAATAACGAAGAACTAACCTATGAGGAAAATAAGGGTGATACGCGCGGACCCTTGAATCTGGGTCTCGCTCTGAGGCGAAATATTGATAAGATAGAACAGCGAATAGTAATTGTGGGGGATTCAGACTTTATTGCCAACGGATATTTGGGCAATGGCGCAAATCTCAAACTTGGGCTCAACATCATTAACTGGTTGACACAAGATGAACACTTGATGTCTATTACCCCTCACGCCGCGCCTGATCAAACATTAGAACTTAGTGATAATAATATTATTTTTGTTGCAGCGTTGTTACTGGTAGTCATTCCGACAATGCTCATTGCGACAGGATTTATTATACGTTGGCTACGATACAGAAATTAGTCTTGTGAATACGATAGTGAATACTGCCGGGGATAAAATAGAAAACCTGAACGTTCAGGTAGAGTCTGAAATTAGCCAGCAATGGACACCGCGGGACACCTTTTTAATCAGGTTTAGCGAAAATATTGCTGATAATATTATTCATGATGCCATAAGCATACCGACCGCTCCCCTAGAGCATGCACAACTGCTGGAACTTTGGATGGGCGTCTCGGCAAGTCACGCAAGTAATATTGGTGACTGGCCGTTTTACTGTAATGATCAGTATGTGCTCGCCGTGGTTCCTGGAAATTTGTTGGAAGGTGTACCAATAGACCATGCCACTGAACTCGCATACTCATCAATATTTGATCAAATCGGTCAGTGGGGATATCCGTATTTGTTGCGAACCTGGAATTTTTTCCCCGAAATAACCAGCGGGCAAAGCGCCTATAATAATTACCAGTTGTTCTGCAGTGGTCGAGCACGCGCGTACGATATGGCCGAAGTTCCCTCGGTTTATCCAGCGGCCACAGTAATAGGAACCTCCCAACCTGGGCTTTACATCTACTTTATTGCTGCCAAAAAAAGTGGTACTGGTATCGAAAATACTCAGCAGGTAAGTGCCTTCAACTATCCACCATCATATAGCCAGGATCCACCTCTGTTTTCGCGTGCGTTGCTTCATCGCAATCAACGACAGGAAATACTTTTTATCTCCGGCACTGCCAGTATTACGGGGCACAGCACTCAATTTGCAGACGATGTAAATCGACAACTTGAAGTATGCCTCGACAATCTTGAAAATCTGTTGACTACGGCATCGGCAGAGCATGAATTTAGTCCAATAACATTACAGGAATGCAAGGAGATCAAACTATTTTTACGTAATCCGCGTGACCTTGATACCGTCCGCACTCACTTGCGCCTGCATTTAGGTCCAAACGTGCCAATCAACTATCTACAGGGCGAAATGTGTCGGCCCGACTTGCTGGTTGAAATTGAGGCTTTGGCTATAAACGATTTAGCATAAATCTGCTTAATGCCCGAATTACCCGAAGTAGAAACAACTCGGCTAGGTATAGAACCGCACGTTACCAACCAAGTAATTCAATCTGTCACAACACGCACTAAAAAACTACGCTGGCCAATTCCCACCAACTTGTCAAAATTATTGTCCGGTGAAAAAATTCAGTCTGTTGCCCGCCGCGGCAAATACTTATTATTTAAAACACGCAAAGGTACATTAATTATTCATCTTGGAATGTCTGGCAGTTTGCGCATTCTCGATGCATCAACTAAAGCTCAGAAACACGATCACTTTGATCTGGTTTTCGGCTCAGCCATTTTGCGCTTGCATGACCCAAGAAAGTTTGGCGCGGTTCTATGGACAACCAAAGACCCTTCTACACACTCTCTGCTGGCTTCACTAGGACCGGAACCCTTTAACGAAAAAGAGTTCACGCCAGAATACCTATACGCAGCAGCACGTGGCCGCAAAATCACGGTTAAAGAGTTTATTATGAACGCTAAAATTGTTGTCGGGATCGGCAACATCTACGCAACAGAAGCATTATTCCTTAGCGGAATTATGCCAACACGTGCTGCTGGCAGAATATCTATTCAACGATACGATAAATTAATTACAGTAATCCGGACAGTATTAGGGGAAGCACTAGCCCATGGAGGCACAACCTTACGCGACTTTTCACGCGAAGATGGTCGACCGGGTTATTTTAGTCAGGAACTTAAAATCTACGGCAGAACAAATCTTCCCTGCGTACAATGCAAAAATACGTTGCGATCTCGAAAAATCGGACAACGAACGAGCACCTACTGCCCACATTGTCAGCGCTAAATCTACTGCTGTACGATAGCCTGACCATGCCCACGCGGATCAGACGCTGCATCAATTCTATTTTGATTAGTGTGGAGAATGATTGCCTGCATATTGCCATACCTGCGTGGCATTTCATGTAATTTGTGCCCTTTCTTGCGTAAATTCTCTTGTTCCGAGGCACTGATTGCGCCAAGTTCAAACTGAATTTGATCCGGTAGAAACTGATGGTGAAATCTTCGAGTCTTTACAATATCCGCCGCACTTGCCCCGTTATTAAATTCAAGAAGTGCCAGAGCCAGCATACTAATGATCCGACTTCCTCCCGGCGTGCCTACAATTAACGTACGAGAATTATCGCGTGCAAATAAAGGTGTCATGCTTGATAACATACGTTTACCAGGCTCAACTTTGTTTGCCTCTGACCCGACCAGGCCCCAAATATTGGGAGTATCAATATTCATTGAGAAATCATCCATCTCATCGTTCAGCAGAACACCTGTCCCGGGCACCACGAAACCACTACCAAACGGGTAGTTAATTGACAGGGTCGCCGCAACATAATTACCTTGTGCATCCAGCACGGAAAAATGTGTTGTGTCTTCCCCCTTAGCAATATCCTGATCAATCCTGTCGTACTTTACTGTTGCGGTTTTTGGATCAAAGTCTGCAAACTTTTTGCGTGCGTACTGTTTATCCAGCAGGCGTTCGAGTGGGATTGAAGTAAACGCGGGATCGCCTAAATACTGGGCACGATCTTTATACGCTCGGCGCATCGATTCTGTAATCGTATGTATATACTCCGCTCCAGCCAAAGCACTTACATCAATATCTTCGAGCATGGCAAGAATTTGTGAAATCACTACTCCACCCGATGTTGGCGGCGGCGGCATGATAATTTCGATTCCATGATAACTTGTGCGAATCGGCTCACGTCGAATGACCCTGTACTGCTGCAAATCTTCCAAGGTCCAAATGCCACCGGCTTTTCTTACTTCTGCCACTAGCTTTTTAGCTATCTCTCCCTGGTAAAATGCACGTGCACCAGAAGCGGAGATGGCAGCCAACGTTGCTGCCAGGTCTTTTTGATACACGACATACTCTGAATCCGGAACATTTCCATCATCCAAAAATATACTGCTGGCTGATGTTGAAGCTTGCAGTGCGGCCAAACGAAACTTCGCCAGTTTTATGTATCGTGGATCGGGTTTAAAACCATTCGTGGCCAGATCAATTGCCGGTTGCAAACACTGTTGCAATGTCAATTTGGCATAATTTTTTGATATATATTCCAAGGCGGCAACAACTCCCGGAATTCCGGCTGCCAATGGTCCATCAATAGATTTACGATTCAATTTACCATTTGCGTCCAGATAGAGTTCCGCATTGGCTTCCATAGGGGCAACTTCGCGTCCATCTACTACGCTATCCTTCATGCTGCTTGAATCATGCAATAACCAGAATCCGCCACCACCCAAACCACTGCCATAGGGTTCTACCACTGCAAGTGCGGCACTCACAGCAATTGCCGCATCGAATGCATTTCCTCCGGCATGAAGAATCTGTTCGCCAGCTTGACTGGCAAGAGGATGGGCGCTGACCACTGCGAAAGATTGTTTGTTATTGGCGCTACCAGAGGCGCTAAACCCTAAACAAAAAACTAGCAACGCAAAAATTTTTATTGTGAAAGACACGCCCGAATACTAGCTATGTAGCGACAAATACTTTTGCTGTAATTGTTGCTTGGTCTCGATGTGCTCTGGGTTAACTAAAATGCAGTCGGCAGGACAAACCTCAACGCATTGTGGTGTATCGAAATGACCAACGCATTCGGTGCAACGACTCTCATTTATCACGTAGATCTCCAGTCCTTCATGAATTGCATCGTTCGGACATTCAGGTTCACATACATCGCAGTTAATACATTCGTCTGTAATATATAAAGCCATAATGCGAATCTGTTAAAATTTGAACCGATGTTAACGCTGCAATTTATCCGATAACGCCTGAGCCACATCCGGGTGAACAAATTTGGATACGTCACCGCCTAAATGTGCGACCTCACGAACCAGGCTGGACGAAATAAACGAAAATTGTTCTGCCGGTGTAAGAAAGATAGATTCCAGTTCAGGATCCAGTTGTCGATTCATACTCGCCATCTGAAATTCATATTCAAAATCTGAAACAGCACGTAACCCGCGCAAAACTGCCACTGCATTATGGTCGCGCGCAAAATCAACTAGCAGCCCCTCAAATCCACAGATTTCAACATTGGTAACATCAGCAAAAACCGTGTTGGCAAGAGTCACCCTTTCTTTCAAGCTGAAGACCGGTTCTTTCTCAGGGCTGGCTGCTATGCCGATAACAACCTTGTCAAACACATGCATTGCACGACGCACTAGGTCGTTATGGCCATTGGTCACCGGATCAAAAGTTCCAGGATAAACTGCAATTTTCTGCATACTTACTCGTATTCGCCAAAGTAGATTGAAACAGCGTGATCTGTCACCTATTTCGTTGCAATTAATCCATATTCTACTTGGCTCGCCGTCGACTGTCGCCACCATTGCCACTGATTTGGCAATTGCGAAGGCAATGTACCGGGCAGGCCTTCTACATATATTAATGAATTATCTTTAAGCGCATTTGCAACCGATAACGATCGCAGCACCTGTTCCAGATCATATTGACGAAATGGTGGATCCAGGTAAATGATATCGAAATTCTGCTCTACCGACGAAAGATAGGCAATCCCATCCGAAAGAATTACATCGATTGCATCAGTCTGCAGTAATGAAGTCTGTTCGCGCAAGACATTGATAATTGAAGGACTGTTATCCACCAATGTGGCTTTTGCAGCTCCACGAGAGACAGATTCAAACCCGAGCGCACCACTACCAGCGAACAAATCGAGGCAAGTACTGCCTTCAATTCTTGTCTGCAACCAGTTGAATAGCGTTTCCCGAACACGATTCGGTGTGGGTCGGACGTCATTCTGCTGCACTACCGGCAACATTCGTCCTTTCCAGCGCCCGCCTATAATGCGAACTCGCTGGGGTGTCAGCTGCTGGCTACGCGTCGGATTACGACGCCTGCTCACTACCTACGACGACGGTCACAAATGAATCAACGTCAATATTTTTTCGAAATGCCCGACGAATATCCTGAAGATCCACTTTTTCAATTTCTTTAGTAAAGTCCTGAAGATAGGTCAAAGGTAAGTCGTAATAGCCGATTATTGATAAGTAACCCAGAATGTCTTTATTGCTGTCTATCCTTAGCGGAAATCCGCTAATAATACTTTTCTTGCTTAGCGTCAGCTCTTCTTGCGTAGGTCCATTTTCAACATAATCACTAAGTACGTCATTACATACATCTATCGCCTGTTGTACCTGGTCTGCGCGCGTTTGCAATCCCAGCATAAAAGGTCCTGGCTGCTCCAGCGGCAAGAAGTAGCTGTATACACTGTACGACAAGCCTCTTTTACTGCGCACCTCTTCAACCAAGCGCGATGTAAAACCACCGCCGCCCAGAATGTGATTACCCACATACAGACTGAAATAGTCTGGATGCCCACGTTCAATTCCAACCTGTCCAATGCGGACATGAGCTTGTTGAGAAGGGAACGCTATGCGCCGAGTTACCGCTTTGCTCGGTGAGGCTGGATCTATACTCTTAAGTTGTTTCCCTACTGGTAACGACTGGCTGATCTTATCCGCTATGGCTTCCGCATTTTTATGACTAACATCCCCTACAATTGCCAAAATGGCATTTCCCGCCACGATATGTTTTTTATGAAAACCGCGAATATCATCCAGTGTAATTTTGCTTATACTTTCCTTTCGACCATTGCTTGGTTGCGCATATGGATGATCCAGGAAAAGTGACTTGTAAAACGTTTTGCTTACTATGCTTCCGGGCCGTTGCTCCTGGTCTTCGAGTGCAATCATAAGGCGTTTTTGCTCTCTAACAAAATCGCGCTCCGGAAAGGTTGGTTTCGCAAGCACTGCAATAAAGGTTTCCAGCGCTTCACTAAATAGCTCGTCATCTGACAAGCTACGCAGCGTTATGCTGGACCTATCCAGATCAACACTCGCTGCATACTGTGCGCCAACATCCTCAAATCTGGATGCTACGCCGTCCGCATCCATATCACCGGTACCCTTATCCAGCAAACTGTGCATGACTACAGACAAACCTGCCAAATCAGCATCGCGAGCACTACCGGCATCAAATGTAAGCGCGAGATCAACCATTGGCAATTCTGCTGACTCTACAAACAAAACCCTGAGTCCGTGATCTGTTGTCCAGGTTCTTATATCGGGCAAGGCATATGCAGTTGACATCAAGCACATGCTTACAAACAAAATGGCTATTTTTAAGTACATGATATTTTTAATTAATTTAAATACAAACAAACTTATTTCTTAGCTTCGTTTTCCGTCAACGGCGTTAACACAGCGACCGTCTTATATTCATCAATCAGATATTTTCTTGCGACATCTCGAACATCTTGCGCTGTGACCTTATTTATATTTTCTGCGTAGCTATTCATCGTCTGCCATCCCAAGCCCACTGTTTCGAGGGATCCAATCAGGTACGCTTGCCGTTGAACAGAATCCTGCTGATAAATCTCACTGGCGACAACCTGAGCTTTGACCCTTTTGAGTTCACGATCAGTAACGAGGCCTGTCTGCAATTTGTTTATCTCCGATTCAATGGCTTTCTCCAGCGCAGCTAGATCATGATCGGCGTTGGGGGTTCCATCGAACAGAAACATGCTTTGCCGAGCAGAATAGATATCGTAACCAGCACCTACATGTGCCGCAATTTCCTTTTCACGCACCAAGTGTTTGCTTAAGCGCGAACTTCGTCCTCCATCCAGAATACCTGCCAGAACGTTTAGTGCATACGCCTCACGCTTCTCCTGTGCCGTAGTCAAAACCGGCACTTTATAACCCATGATCATATACGGTAAGCGCGCAATGGCTTTTACCTCAACGCGCCGTTCGCCAACTTGCATTGGTTCCAAGCGAGGTTTTTTAGTGTTAATTTCTCGCGCTGGAATATTTCCATAAAATTTTTCTGCAAGTTGGAATACTGCTTGTGGCTCAACATCGCCGACGACGACCAGTGTTGCATTATTGGGCGCATACCATTGCTGATACCAGCTGCGTAAATCGGCGACCTGCATATTATCCAGATCATTCATCCAGCCGATAATCGGGTATCGGTAGGAACTACTAACAAATGCGGTTGCATTAAATTGCTCATAGGTTAATGCATTTGGGTTATCCTCCGTTCGCAGGCGTCTTTCTTCCTTTACCACTTCAAGCTCTTTCACAAACTCCTTTTCATCCAATGTCAGGTGGGCCATACGATCGGACTCAAGCTCAAAGCTGGTCGCAAGATTCGACACACCCAGCAATTGATAGTAGGCAGTGTAGTCTCGACCCGTAAAGGCGTTGTCCCTGGCACCTACGCTAGCAAGGATCTCTGAAAATTTTCCTTTTGGAACCTGTGGAGTTCCTTTAAACATCATGTGCTCAAGCACGTGGGATACTCCGGTTACACCACCATACTCGCTGGATGAACCGACCTTATACCAAACCTGCGCTGTGACCACAGGCGCTCGATGATCTTCTTTGATGACTACCTTAAGACCATTAGCGAGAATTTTCTCATGCACCGAGGCAAAAGACGGCAGGGAAAACAAGATACAAACGAGGGCTATATTTACTGTTAGAATAACTTTCTTAATTTGCATACGGTTAAATGTAATAAATAACTTTTAAAGTAGTGCTGATACGACAGAAATCTTTTGGATTTGTTCAGCCGATAGAATAGCATTTTCTGACCTAGCGTAACTTACCATTTTATGACTGATCAAAAATTATTTGAGCGCCTTAAGTTCGGCCTTTCCAAGACGAGGGGTGTCTTATCGACGGGGATCAACCAGGACTCCTACAAAAAGTCAGAGCTAACTGAAGAATTACTGGTAGATATTGAAGAGCGTTTGCTCCTGGCAGATGTTGGTATTGAAACCACTGAAAAAATCGTCGCCGATTTAAAGGAATTTGTCGCAAATGCAAAAAAAAGTAACACTGAGGTGGACATTTTATCGTCCCTAAAGCAGTGCATATTCAATGTCCTCGAACCCTGCAATCAGCCCCTGTTGCTGGGGAAAAACAAACCTTTTGCCATACTGGTAGTAGGGGTAAACGGTGCAGGCAAGACCACTACCATTGGCAAAATTGCCAGACGCCTGAAAAGAAATCGTAAATCCGTGATGCTGGCAGCAGGCGACACCTTTCGGGCCGCCGCGGTAGAGCAACTGGTTGCCTGGGGAGAACGAAACGATATACCGGTAGTTTCACAGGCTACCGGAGCAGACAGTGCCGCAGTAATCTTTGATGCCCTGGAGTCCGCCAATGCACGAAATATTGATGTCTTGATTGCGGACACCGCTGGACGGTTACACACGCAGAACGATTTAATGGTGGAATTACAGAAAGTTAAACGCGTGATGCAAAAGGTTATACCGGAAGCACCACATGAAACGCTGTTAGTGATCGACGCAAGCATGGGTCAAAATGCGTTGCGACAGGCGCAGGAGTTTCATCAGGCCATGCAATTGACCGGACTGTGTATTACAAAACTGGATGGAACTGCAAAAGGCGGCGTAGTTTTAACGATCGCTGATCGATTAGGACTACCGATTCGATACATAGGGGTAGGAGAAGCAATCGATGATCTGCAAATATTTGATGCTAACGAATTTGCTCATGCATTAGTTGGTATCGAACTAGCCAGCGACTAGACTAAGACTTGATTTTGTAACCATGATTCGACTTCAGAATGTCGCTAAACGTTTTCCCAGCAGCGGTGAAATTCTTGCCTCAATAGATTTGCAACTGGAATCAGGGGAAATGTGCTTTCTGACGGGCCCATCGGGAGCTGGTAAAAGTACATTATTAAAATTAATCGCCCTCATTGATACCCCCACCCGTGGAAACATTTACTTTGATAAGCGAAAAGTCACCCGCATAGGGAGAAAACACATTCCCAAATTACGCGCCCAGATGGGGCTCGTCTTTCAGGATCACCGTTTACTCAATGATCGTAATGTTTTCGAAAATGTAGCGTTGCCTCTTCGCATTATCGGATATAGTCCAAGAGATATACCCAGAAGAGTTCGAGCAGCGTTAGACAAGGTTAGCCTGTTGAATAAGGAAAAAGCAGCTCCTGTTTCACTTTCAGGAGGAGAACAACAACGAGTTGGTATTGCGCGCGCTATTGTGCACAAGCCTCGACTACTACTGGCCGATGAGCCAACCGGAAATCTCGATCCGGAACTTTCCAAAGAGATCATGGCATTATTTCTGGAATTTAATCAGGTTGGCGTGACTATATTGGTTGCCAGCCATGATTTGGATCTGATCGGTGGAATGAACAAGAAAATTCTTTCCCTGCAAAACGGATATATTCAAACCGACCATTCCACATACGATCATGCCTGAGCCAAAATTACGTTTAAACAACCTTAATGTAAGCGTACGGTACTGGGCGCAACATCATATTGGCTGCGCTAAAGGCAGCCTCCAGCGCCTCCTCGCCAGTCCACTTTCATTCGTAATAACAACCCTGATGATCTCGATTGCATTCACGATACCGGCTGCAATTTATATTTTATTTAATAGTGTAGACAAGCTGGCGAATTACTGGGGCAACGACAAGCAAATTACATTATTTTTAACCGAAAATGCGTCTTTGACACAGGCGAATATTTTGCAAGAAAAACTTTTAATGCGAAATGACATCATCAATGCACAGGTAGTTAATAAGGATGACGCGTTACGAGAATTCAAACAACAAACGAATCTCGGCTCAATTGCTGATAATCTACCGAACAATCCTATTCCACATTTAATTATTGCAGAGCCCGCAGAAGATCTTACAACTTTAAGCTCATTACAAAGTTTGCAGTTAGAACTTAAAAATTTGGCACTGGTTGATTTTGTGCAATTTGATCTGATCTGGATTCAACGTGTTCAAGCAATACTTGATGTTGCTTTTCGGTTTTTGTGGATCATTACCGTCATATTGCTGTCCGCTGTGGGATTAATTATTGCCAATGTCATTCGATGGGAAGTTGCCAGTCGCCACGACGAGATTGAGATCATTAGGCTGGTAGGTGGTACAGATGCCTATGTTCGACGGCCCTTCTTATATTCAGGTTTCTGGCTAGGGCTCATCGGCGCTGGAATTGCAGTCGCTGTCATAATCATTTCAGGGTGGATCGTAAGCCAATCAATCAAACAGCTTTCAACACTGACTGAACACGGAATACAAATTGATACGTTAACTGCTGGGATGATGCTCACCGTGCTCGCCGTAGGCGGGCTATTTGGTGCAGGAGGAGCCTGGCTGGCAGTGAGTCAGAGACTCAGATCTCTGGCGTAAAGTAGTTCCGACTGGGTCGGATTTACCAGTCTTCTACCAGATTATTTGCAGTTAACCTCCAATTGATCGCGTCGGCCGTATCGAAGATTAATTCTTTTGTGAACGATTGCCGATCCTTGCCATGGATTCTCTTGTGCATATGAGGTAACCCTTTTTCAAGCCACCCATCGATCGTTGGTTGGTCAACTCCGAATATGTGCGCAAGATCGGCCTTACTAACTTGAACTCCTGGCATAAATTTTCTCTTAACGTTTACCTTAGTTATAGGAACCAATGTAATGTACGCACGATCAGTAGCGATCAGTTGCGCCAGGTAAACACCTTTGGGATTCTGCATGAATGGATCACGTACGACGTGCCTGTACATGCCCACGTACTTGATTAGCCTAGTAAAATAGCCGGAGGGGCGAAATGCCTGATGCCGGTGAGACCAGCCTCTCACCGCACCATCCATCCAAAACTATTACCATTTGTTCTGGCACCAAAATCTGCCAGTACACGAGCAGAAGCCTCTCCGCTCATTGGCTAACAACCCTTTCCTCTAGTTGGCGTTACCGCGAGTAAACATACTCCAACCAGCCATTTCTACCCACAGAAAATTCCATGCAAGGACACGTATACACGACGAAATGAATCTAGGCCCTGACACAGCGCTTTCCTGAACTAATTTCGCCATTAGCACTCTAATTTCAAGAGTGCTAAAATTAGAAGACAAAGTATGGGAGCAACCATTATATGAATACGAATCTGATCCTCGGTAATCCGGCAGAAATATCTCTCGCGCCGGGAAGTCTTGACGCATATATCAGTGCGGCCTATCAATTGCCAATTCTTACGTCAGAAGAGGAGAAAAGTCTCGCATATCAATTAATCGAGAATCAGGATCTCGAAGCGGCGCGTAAATTGATTACTCATCATCTGCGCTTCGTAATTCAGGTCGCTCGCGGCTACAATGGCTACGGTCTCGCACTCGCAGACCTAATCCAGGAAGGAAATATAGGCCTGATGAAGGCGGTAAAGAGGTTTGACCCATCCCTGAATGTGCGCCTGGTCTCATTTGCAGTGCACTGGATCCGAGCCGAAATTCATGAGTATATATTGCGCAACTGGCGAATCGTTAAAGTCGCCACGACCAAGGCTCAGCGGAAATTATTTTTTAATTTACGCAGTAAGAAAAAGCGACTGGGGTGGTTAAACAGTGCGGAAGTCGAAACAGTCGCCAACGATCTGGGGGTCAGCACCAAAGACGTGCTTGAAATGGAATCCAGATTAAGCGGGCAGGATGTTGGGTTTGACGCCCCGTCCAGTTCAGATGACGACGATGGGTATACGGCCCCGGCCGGATATCTGACCCATCAGGCTGCAGATCCAGCAACCGTCGCAGAGGATGATAACTGGCTTAGCCATCAATCATCTAATCTAGCCAATGCACTTTATAATCTTGATGATCGAAGTCGCGCAATTATTGAAGCCCGGTGGCTGCAGGAAAAAAAGAAAACTCTGCATGATCTAGCCAGCCAATACGGCGTTTCCGCTGAACGAATCCGTCAGTTAGAGAGCAATGCGCTGAAAAAATTACAAGGCAGTTTAACTGCCTAGTACCAAGGGCAGATACCGGTCTAAAAGTAAAACCGCGAATAGCAGCATCAAGTAAACTATCGAATAGATAAAGGTATTCATCGCCTTTTTTCTATCTTTAGTTAGCTGTAGGCTGATGGAATAATAAAGAAACCCGGCATTGAGTGCGATCGCACTGAACAAATAAAGCCATCCTGACATTCCGGTGAGGAAAGGAAATACCGTGATGGCCGACATTAATATGGTATACAGCGTAATCTGCATCCGCGTATAGTCTTCACCATGTGTTACTGGCAACATGGGTATATCCACCTTTGCGTACTCTTCTTTCCGATAAATCGCCAGCGCCCAAAAATGCGGTGGGGTCCAGGTAAATATAATTAAAAACAATAACAGACCGTTTGGATCAATCTGCCCGGTGACTGCAGTCCATCCCAAGAGAGGTGGTGTTGCGCCAGCTGCACCGCCAATGACAATATTCTGAGGCGTTGCGCGCTTAAGATACATAGTATAAATAACGGCATATCCAATCAGGGACCCAAATGTCAAAAAAGCTGTCAGCAAGTTGATTTTGACCACCAGAATTGCCATACCTGTAGATCCAATCAAACCCGCAAACGTCAAAACCTGTGACTTTTCCAATGCCCCAGATGCCAGGGGGCGTAGTTTTGTCCGATCCATCGCAGCATCGATTCGGCTATCCGCAACATGGTTAATCGCCGCCGCAGAACTGGCTACCAAGCTGATCCCAATCGTCGCGAACAAAAGTGTAGAAAAAGCAAGCTCACCCGGTGCAGCCAATAACATTCCAACAATTGCAGTAAACACCATCAAGGCAACAACCTTTGGCTTACATAACTCCAGGTAATCGCGCCAATGACCAATTGATGGGTTGGACAGTACAGAAGATTTACTGGTGGAAGATTTAATCGTCATATCTGTGTTAGCCGGTTTCACGTGCAAATTTTACCATATAGGCACTGGTGACCAGACTAAATAAAAGAATTAGCGCGACCCCATTGTGTAATACGGCCGTTGTCAGTGGCAAATGATTGACTACATTTAGAACGCCCAAGGCAATCTGAGCTGCCAATGCAATCAAAATAACCATACTTATTCTTTTCAATGCAATATTTGTAGACGCATAAGACCATAAGCGCATAAGGTAATATAAAATCGCAAGCACTGTAATCAGGGCACCCAGTCGGTGGGTAATATGTATGGCAACACGCGCGGGATGGTCCAGAACACCAAACTCATAGTCCACTCCCAGGCCTCGCCAAAGAACAAATGCGCTTTGGAAATCCATTTCGGGCCACCATTGCTGTTGACAGGTTGGAAAATCAGTACACGCAAGAGCAGCGTAGTTAGAGCTGACCCAGCCTCCCAGCACAATCTGACAACTCAAAACAGTTACAACAATCAAAGACAGTCTATACATACCCTGCGTCATCTGAATGCCCTGTAGAGTTGGAAACGATCGCGTACGCAACCACAACCATCCAAGCAAATTAAACAGCGCAAACCCGCCAATTAAGTGCCCCACAACCACGAGCGGTTTTAATTGCCAGGTCACTGTCCACATACCCAGCAATGCCTGAAAAATAAGTAACCCGGCGAGAAATACACCTAGAATTACTCTTCGTTCTCCGGTTTCATCGCGTTTTAAAAGCTTAAATGCAAGGAGTAATACCAGAATCCCTAGCGTACCGGCAACATAACGATGAATCATTTCTTTCCACGCCTTTTCCACCTCCACATCACGTGAAAACTCCGAGTTTGCCCTGGCTATATCAGATGTACTTTCAGGCACACCCAATAATACGCCGTAACATCCTGGCCAATCAGGACAGCCCAGCCCAGCATCAGACAGTCGCACAAACGCTCCAAGTACAATCACTACGAATGCTAATAACATTGCGGCTAGAATTAACCTGGCGAATCCTCTGTTCATTTTTACTTAACCTATATTCGATGTTCGTAAAAGTTTTTTTAAATCTTTCAGCATGCCCTTTGAAGTTGAAAATAAATCATAGCTCATCATCAGGTTGCCAAATGGATCCACTATATAGATCACACCATCCTGCAATTTTTCCTGTTGTTCACCACCAACCGAGGTTTCCCATTTGAACAGCTCCCCAACTACTAGTCGATGATGTCTATCCAGTATCTCCTGATCCACAGGTTCGCTATTGCTTGACTGCAAAATAATATACTGCACGCGGTTAATATCTTTCCCCGTGGCAAATCGAGCTTGCCGAATTTTGAACAAGGCAGCTTCACATTCCAGATCACAAGCACTGGTCAAATAAAGCAGATAGGTCCACTTGCCCAACAAATATTCATGGCTCACCATTTCTTGTGTAGATAATTTGAATTCTAGTTTTGTAATAGGCTTAGCCGGATGAATTAATTGTCCGTGCACACTTGGGCTAACCAACGTTAGCTGATCTCGCATAATAAACATTACAATCGCCACCAGCAGAGGGATAACAAAGATTGCAAATAGATACAGCAATGTTCGCTTCGATTTTTTATTATTTTCCATTTCGTTTCATTGCGGGCCATATAAAATAAACCAGCCATAAAGTCACAATCGCTGCCGCTAACGCAAACCATTGAAAAGCGTAAGCGTAGTGCTTTTTTGCTGGTAGCTGTATGCTTATCCAGTCGCGTCTAAATCCATTGTCATTTGACGGGTGTAACCGTAACGTAAACGGCTGTAATTCCTTTCCAAATCTTTTTGACAACTCAGAATAATCAACAAACTGTATTCGACGAGGCCAGCCTTCGTCTTCACCTTCTGCAATTCCCCCCAGACTAAATGCCTTTTGGTAGGGCACGTATACTTCAGCCAGGATCATCGACAACTCAGGACCGACTACCACATCAGGCAGTTCATCCCGATGTGTACCCTGAGGAATCCAGCCGCGATCTACAAGCACCCAAGCGTTAAAAATATTCGCATAAAATGGTGATAAGACATTATAGCCAGGTTGATGGTCCCGCACCTGGTTATCGAGCAAAAAATATTTATCCGCATGGTAATGGCCGGCAACCCTCACTGTTCGGTAACGCCAATCACCTGGATTTTCAAGTGGTAATACGAGACGTTCAATTTCTTGTTGCCTTTCAGGGTCAGCTGCGCTTTGCAACTCACTTTTAAAAAGCCCCCGGTTAATCTGCCAAACCCCCAGCACACTGAAAAGGGTAAAAAATATCAGTGCGGCGAAATGAATAGGCCAGTCGTTTTTCAGTGTGTAGTGGTTGCGTCCCATCCCAAGTTTGTCTCTAGGATAATCCTTGCTCCCATGATACCTTAATAAAAAAATGTGCCGGTAAAATGATCGTAAAAATTATAGTTCTTGTTTTATTTGCTTTGATTGTTGGCAGCTTGGCAACGGCGTTATTTTCTCTATTGAAAAACAATGGTGACAACACACGCACCGTGCGAGCACTGACCTATCGAATCGGTTTATCTGTTATAGCCTTTATTATATTAATGATTAGTGCCAAATTTGGCTGGATCCAGCCACATGGACTATAGCCATTAAAAAAGGCGCCTTAAAGGCGCCTATTAATATTTACTGTTGAATCCTATCTATATCCAGTACACAAATATAAACAGCCCCAGCCACACCACATCAACAAAGTGCCAGTACCAAGCTGCCGCTTCAAAACCAAAATGTCGTTCGGGCGTAAAATGGCCGGCGATACATCGAAGCAGTATAACGGCTAATATAATCGCACCGATGGTTACATGCATACCGTGAAAACCAGTTAGCATGAAAAATGTAGTTCCATAAATTCCCGACCCCAGCGTCAACCCAAGATGAGTATAGGCTTCTATATATTCAACTCCCTGTAAAACCATGAAGATTGCACCCAAGGCCACCGTTAGAAACAATCCTATAATCAACTGCGCCCTGTGATTGGCCTTCAATGCATGATGCGCCCACGTAAGGGTTACGCCACTGCTAAGCAACAGAGCAGTATTTATCGCGGGCAAGCCCCATGCAGGCATCGGCTGGTACTCACCACCGACTTCTCCTGGCCCATTGGCTGCATACGGCCAAGAACCTTCAAATCCACTCCACAAAAACGAGTTGGTTGTAGCACCAGTTCCTTCGCCACTTAACCATGGAATTGAATATTGTCTGGCATAAAAAAGTGCACCAAAAAATGCAGCAAAAAACATCACTTCTGAAAAAATGAACCAGAACATACCCCAACGAAAAGACAGGTCAACCTGGTCGTTATACGTACCTGCTTCATTCTCCCTGATTACTGTCCCGAACCAGCCGAATAACATGAACAGAAGAATGGCAAATCCCACTAACATTACCGGAGTGCCCCAAGTTACTTCGTTCAAGGTGTTAGCAAACCCGACCATTAGCGTACATACGCCCACTGAGCCTACTATTGGCCAGTGACTTCCATGTGGAACGTAATAAGAACCTTCTGCGTGTGCCATGATTAATTCCTCACTTAAATGCAAATTTGGCTTGATCATTGAACTTTGTATCAATGCCCGCCGTTTGTGTGATATCAAAAAATGTGTATGAAAGTGTTACCAGGTTAACTTCTGCAGGAAGCTTCGGGTTAAGCATAAAACTTAATGGCATCTCTACTTCCTCACCCGCGCTGATTTTCTGGTTGGCGAAGCAGAAACACTCCGTTTTTATCAGGTGCCTGTTTGCCACATAGGGCGTGACACTGGGAACTGCCTGTCCAATCATCAATCCCTGAGTTTCATTTCTGGCGAAGTAACTGGTCGTATACACTCTTCCGGGATGAACCTGCATGCGTCGCACGGCTGGCCGAATATCCCAGGGCATCTGCTGATTTCGGGTTACATCAAACTCAACCGTCACCAGACGCGACGTATCTTCCTTGATTTCCTGAGGTAACAATTGTGCCGAATCAGGTGTAAAGCGCAGACCCGTAAGATCGCAAAAAACGTCATATAGCGGAACCAGCACATAGCCAAAGCCAAACATTAAGATGCAAACAAGCGCCAACTTGGCCACCAGGCTAGCCGGTTTTTTTTGAGTTGATTTCATTGATTTGAAACCACCCAATAGAAACCAAGGTAAACAATTAACGCGATCAGCGCGAGCATAAATGCGGTAATATAGGCCGCCTTTTGCTGTTTTTGTTTTACATCCATTATTGATTCGCCCTGCTATTTGACCTGCGGCGGTGTAGTAAAGCTGTGGTATGGAGGAGGTGAAGACAATGTCCACTCCAGACCTTCCGCATTTTCCCACACCTGACTAGTTGCCTTTTCGCCACCACGAATCGCCTTAATTACCAGGTACAAGAAGATGATCTGCGAAAATCCAAATCCAAAGGCGCCGATTGATGCCAGGGCATTGAAGTCAGAAAACTGCAATGCATAATCCGGAATTCTCCGTGGCATTCCTGCCAGACCAACAAAATGCATTGGGAAAAAGGTTACATTCACAAAAATTGTCGACAGCCAGAAATGTAACTTGCCAAGGCCCTCGCTGTACATGTTTCCACACCATTTCGGCAGCCAGTAATACACCGCTGCAATAATGGCAAAGATAGAGCCAGGGACTAATACATAGTGGAAGTGTGCAACTACAAAATAGGTATCGTGGTACTGAAAATCCACGGGAGCAAGTGCCAGCATTAATCCGGAAAAGCCACCAATGGTAAACATCACAATGAAACCTAAAGCAAATAACATTGGCGTTTCAAAGGTCATCGCTCCGCGCCACATAGTGGCGATCCAGTTAAACACCTTAACTCCTGTCGGAACCGCAATGAGCATGGTGGCAAACATAAAAAACAGTTCACCCGCCAACGGCATTCCAACCGTGAACATATGGTGCGCCCATACAATGAACGACAGAAAGGCAATCGAGCCGGTTGCATACACCATTGAGGCATAACCAAATAATGGTTTGCGCGCAAAAGTAGGGATAATACTAGAGACAACACCGAAGGAAGGCAGAATTAGAATATATACTTCGGGGTGACCAAAGAACCAAAAGATGTGTTGAAATAACACCGGATCACCACCGCCTGCAGCGTTGAAAAAACTGGTCTCAAAAAACTTATCGGTAAGTAACATCGTTACACCACCCGCAAGTACTGGCATTACTGCAATTAATAAATAAGCAGTAATCAGCCACGTCCAAACAAATAGTGGCATTTTCATTAGCGTCATGCCGGGTGCACGCATATTTAGAATGGTAGCAATAACATTGATTGCCCCCATGATGGACGACAGACCCATGAAGTGAATGGCGAGAATTACAAACGGCAGCGCATCGCCCGTCTGTAATGTAAGAGGTGGGTATAAAGTCCAGCCTCCAGCAGGACCACCTCCGTCCATGAGCAAAGTTGACATCATCATGGTGAAAGCAAATGGTAGAATCCAGAAGCTCCAGTTATTCATTCTTGGGAGCGCCATATCGGTCGCACCCACCATCATCGGAATCAACCAGTTTGCAAGGCCGGTAAATGCGGGCATCACCACACCAAACACCATAATAATTGCGTGCATAGTGGTCATAGAATTGAAAAACTGCGGGTCTACAAACTGCAGTCCAGGCTCAAATAGCTCGCTTCTAACAACTAGCGCCATTACGCCGCCAATAAAAAACATGATAAGCGAGAACCACAGATACAAGGTGCCTATGTCTTTATGGTTGGTCGTAAATAACCAGCGCTTTATGGAATAGGGACTTTCCTGATGATCGTCATGATCGTCGGCAGCAACCGTACTCATTGTGTACTCCTTAATATAAAATTGTGTTTAATTTGTTCAAATAAATTCTGTACCGAAACTATTTTTCTAATGCAGCATAATCCGCACTTGTTTCTTTATTTGAGTTTTGATCAAGCCAGTTGTCGAATTCAGCTTGTGGAACAGCTTTGACAACCACCGGCATAAATCCGTGGTCACGCCCACATAGCTCTGCACATTGGCCTCGGTAAATACCTGCCTGGTTAATCTTGGTCCATGCTTCGTTAATAAAGCCAGGCACGGCATCTTTTTTAACTGCAAACTCTGGAACCCACCAAGAATGTATGACATCGTTTGATGTAATGAGGAAGCGAACTTTTTTCCCTACCGGCAAAACTAATTCATTGTCTACTTCCAGCAGATAATTTTCGCTTTTTTGATCTTCATTGTTGATTTGGCTACGCGGGGTCTTTAAAGCACTGTAAAAATCGACGCCTTGATCTACATACTCGTAATGCCATAACCATTGATAACCGGTGACTTTTACCGTCAGATCAAAATCACTGGTATCTTCCATTTGAATCAGGGTCTTGGTTGCGGGAACCGCTAGGCCAACCAAGATAATAAAAGGAATCACCGTCCATATTGCTTCTACCGTTGTGCTTTCATGAAAAGTCGCAGGTTCCACGCCTCTTGATTTTCGATGCATAAGGATTGTATAAAACATGGCAACGAAAACCACCACACCAATAGCCACACACAACCAGAACGCGATCATGTGCATGCCAAAAACCTTCTCACTGATATCAGTGACCCCGACAGGCATATTGATGGGCTGACCCGCGCTTGCAACACTCATTACAGAAGCACACATCACCATTAACCACGTAAGCCAACTTTTACTACTCATTTTAAACGACTCCCTCTAAAAAAATTCACTTGCTCGCCACTGTAGCGATCGCCTGTTCAATCGATGTTGCCAGGCTTCTTCGATCCTGCTCGGATAAACACGCACCCACTTCAACCTCTACACCCTTGGAACACATAACCAGACGCCCGCTATGCATTGATCGTTCGGGTGGATATAGTCGCACGCTGGTCCAGGCACGCTGAAATTTTTGCACCTCCTGAATACGATGCCGGCCGAATTCAATCTGAATATTGTCGGCATCAATAGAGATAACTTCACGCCTGGTTGCACGCAAACAACACCAGTACATTACAACCGTCAAAAATAGGATCTCAAATCCGACAAACGGAAGAATTACCCATAAACCCTGAATAGCAAACACACCCGCAATGCCAAATGATAAAATTGCGAGACTTGCTACAAACAGCTTGTTCGCCCGCCAAGACATTGAGCAATTCGGTGTTATAACGAATTTTGAATCCACTTGCTCGGCGTGTGTGCTCACGTTTTCTCTATCCATTCCTTGAGATACACAGCTTTCTCTACAGAGAACTTTAAAAATGGCATATTATTATACGTTAATACTAACGAGAATCGATATATATTTCATTGACTTGGGTCAGTACTAAAGATGTTCGAAATTAAAGTGTTGTATACATAATGTACAGATTGGACGAGACACGAAACATTTCAGCCACTACCGGTCAAAATGAATCTGCTGCCAGCCTCCTTTAGACTCAGGATGTATCTTGGTAGAAGGCGCACACCATGCATGCCCGTAGATTACTTCATAAGTCGCCGGATATTTTCCGTTTGGCAATCTAAATTTTTGGTACTCGCCAATCACGGCATTTAATTTTTTCTGGGTTAACAATCCTTTTGATCGATCCTGACGGTTATTGGTCGCGCCAGCAGACTTCAGGTCCCGTAACAGCTGCAACGGCTCACTGTACTCGACTGTAATCTGATCCATCTCCATTACTGGCGCGTAAAAACCTGCCCGAACCAGCTGGTCCCCCAACACATGCATATCCGAAAACGGGATTACACGTGGAAATGGGTCTACCTGCTCAAAACATGCGCGTAACTCCTGGAGTGTATCCGGCCCAAACAAAGAGAATATTAGCAAACCACCTGTACGCAGGACGCGTAGGCAATCATGAAAGACTGTTTCAGTATTCTCGCACCACTGCAGTGCAGATGCTGAGAACACAATATCGAAAGAATCTGCTTTAAATGGCAAAGCCTCGGCATCTCCGCACACATATTTTGTACATGCATTCACGTTTTGCTGATTTGCAAACTTCAACATGGGCAAAGCGATGTCCAGCGGCACATAACTTTCTTTGCCAAACAAGTCCTGCAATTGACCGCTAGCGGCCCCCGTACCGCTGCCGAGATCCAGCAACGACTCAACCTCCAGCGACATAAGCTTTAGCCTGTCCAGCAGTTGAACCAGAATTTCTTTCTGTACAACAGAAGAACTATTATAAGTTTGCGCTGCTGCACCAAAATTTGATCTGACACTCTGTTTTCTTAGATCCATAATCGCCGCTTAACTCAAATGACGCGTGATAAATTCCGCAACCTGTAGAGGATGTGAAACATGTGGGGCATGACCCGCAGCCGGAACAGTGAGTAGATTTGAATTAATGAGTGACGCTGCATAGCGTCCAGCAGACAAAGGTAATACAGCATCACACTCCCCATGAATAAATAACGAATCACAGCGCAGACGGGTAAGTTCATTTGTGTAATCTGCGTATTCAAGCAAGCGTAGTCCGTGTCTGCATTCTTCAATATTGTATTGTTCCAACTGACAATGCTCTCGCAACTCTATAAGTGTTTGTTTCGAGAATTCATCCCCTTTTGCCTGTAGAGCTAAGAAGCGCTTCAAAACGATATACGGCTTTTCATCAAACTCGCGTTTAAATGTTTCAAACCAGGAAGAATCGAGACCTGGCTGTCTGGAAGATCGACTCACAAAATTTGGCGTTGAGGCAATAAAAATGACCTTGCCAACCAAGTCCCTGAACTGACTAGCCAATTTTATCGCAATCAAACCACCCATCGACCAGGCAATAATTTCTGTAGGCGAATCCAGTGACTGTCCAATCATCTGGATGTACTGGTCTACATCACTCAAGGTTGAACCGGGAATCGACCGGATCTCCCATGGTGGCGCCAGACAATTTACCTGGAATCGTTCTTTTAATACTGGAATAATCGGCTGCCAACACTCACACGTAGTTCCCCAGCCGGTTAATAATAATATGTTGTGTTCCAAAACATTTATCCAGATATTTGTAGCTCGCTTCGAATGTCTACACAGATAACATACTCCGTAGCAATTATCATCGCCTACCTGGTCGGATCCATTTCCAGCGCTATCCTGATTTCACGTGCAATGCGCTTACCTGATCCACGAGGCCTGGGCTCTGGAAATCCTGGTGCCACCAATGTGCTGCGCACCGGAAACAAAAAGGCCGCGGCCATGACCCTGGTCGGCGACTTGCTAAAAGGACTGCTTCCCGTTCTGGTGGGACACTGGCTGCAACTTGACCTGGACATTTTGTGTCTGATTGGATTGGCGGCTATTTTTGGCCACATGTATCCTATCTTCTATCAATTTCATGGTGGTAAAGGGGTAGCAACTACACTTGGAGTGTTATTAGGTATCAGTTGGCCATTGGCTCTAATATGGACAGTAAGCTGGATCAGTATTGCAAAATTATCCGGCTACTCCTCTCTGGCAGCTCTGATCGCTACTTTACTAATGCCTGTTAGCGCATGGCTAATGGATTTTCCACAAGTAGTAGTACTGCTAATGATTTCAATTTGCGTACTGATATTCTGGCGGCATCGAAATAACATCAGAAATTTATTACGCGGCAATGAATCACGTATTGGTTCCGACAGCTAGATAATTTCAGATTGATTTAACGACCACCTGGGTCGAACCTGAATTTCATTTCCATGCTTGGATGTGCCGTGCTTCATATGGAGCATTCCTGCATAGGCAATCATTACCCCGTTATCTGTACAACGCTTCAATTCAGGAAAAATCACTTTTATATTTTCTGCAGAAAATTTTTCAAATACCTTCCTCAGCTGCCTGTTCGCGCTCACTCCTCCCGCTATTACCAATGTATTCAAACCGGTCTGAGCAATTGCTCGACGACATTTTTTAAAAAGTGTATCGACGACTGCATCCTGAAACGCCTGTGCTATATTTGCCTTATCCTGCATAGTTCGATGTGATTTCTGGAAACTCAATAATGTATGTGTTTTCAAGCCACTAAAGCTGAAATCCAGCCCGGGCTTATCCAGCATCGGTCTCGGAAAGGGTGTTAAAGACTGAACTGCAGATCCGGCAAGCTTCTCGATCGCTGGCCCTCCTGGATATCCCAAAGCAAGTTGCTGGGCCACTTTGTCAAACGCTTCACCTACCGCATCATCTCTACTCTCACCCAGTACCCGATAGTCACCCAGCGAACGCGCATGCACAAGAAGAGTATGGCCGCCCGAAACCAGCAGGCACAAGAATGGAAATTCGATTCCGGAGGATTGATCCAGAAAAGGAACCAGGAGATGGGCCTCCATATGATGAACAGAAATTGCCGGCTTTTGTAATGCCCACGCCAGGGCTTCACCGAGTGAAGCACCCACAAACAAGGCACCTACCAGTCCGGGGCCCGCTGTATAGGCAACACCATCGACCTCATCGAGTGAAAGAGCGGATTGTCGCAGGGTCGCCTGAATAAGTGGGGTGATCTTACGCACATGGTCACGGGAAGCCAGCTCTGGTACCACCCCCCCGAACTGGGCATGAGTATCGATCTGACTATGCAGTTGTTCAGCCAGCACCCTGCTCTCATGATCGACAATTGCGATACCTGTTTCATCACAAGACGTCTCAATACCAAGTACATTCATAAGAAAATTCGCTGGACTGGGATAAAAAAGTGGATTTAGAGTTGAAATCGAGCATAGCGCATTTATAATCCACCGTCCTTTTATCACTTTGTAAGTTAAGGTTTGTAGAAATTTTTGTTTTCAGTCCGGAGTTATCACGACAAAGGCCGGTTAAATAGCCTAAATCCCACATGGGTATTAATGTCTTGGCTCATCCGATCGCTTTACAATCCGAGATAAAAATTTCTTAAGTCAACATTATTAAATTGAGGATCTATGCCAGGAGTTCGAGTAAAAGAAAATGAGCCTTTCGATGTCGCCCTTCGACGGTTTCGCCGTTCCTGTGAAAAGGCAGGTGTGTTAACAGAAGTTCGACGACGTGAATTTTATGAAAAGCCCACCTCGGTTAGAAAGCGTAAGGCCGCTGCTGCCGTAAAACGTAACCTCAAGCGAGTATCCCGTACCAGTTTAAAGCGCAAGCGCTTATATTAGTGAGTCCATCAACCTCTCTTAAAGATCAGATTCAGGCGGACGTAAAGTCTGCCATGAAAGCAGGTCAAAAAGATCGTCTGGCTACATTGCGTCTGATTATGGCCGCAATTAAACAGGTTGAAGTTGACAGCCGCAAACAGCTAGAAGATGAAGAACTCCTTGCTATCCTCGATAAAATGAGCAAGCAGCGCAGGGAGTCAATGGAGCAGTTTCAAAAAGCACAACGCGAAGATCTGTTTGAAAAAGAAAAGGCAGAATTGGCAATTATTAGTGAATTCATGCCAGCCCAGCTTGAAGAAAGTGAAATCATTAGCTTGATTGAAAAGGCTTTACTCCAAACCTCCGCGCAATCCATGAAAGACATGGGCGCCGTCATGGGAATATTGAAACCACAGTTGCAGGGACGTGCCGATATGAGTGCGGTCAGCAAACTAATTAAGGCCAAGCTCTCAAGCTGAAATTCTGTTGCACTAAATGATGTCATATCGACATTGTTGGCTAGCACGTCAGATTAGATGTTAATGCTCACTTCCCACCAGCGTACCATGCTTGATAAGCTTCGGCGCTACGCCATAATCAATTCTCGCAAACTGACTAAATTTACCACTACGGTATGGATACCCTTATAAACGATCGCCTCATTCGGGCATTATTACGCCAACCTGTTGATACTACCCCAGTATGGATTATGCGCCAGGCCGGGCGATATTTACCGGAGTATCGAGCTACACGCAGTAAAGCTGGTGATTTCCTCACCTTGTGTAAAACACCTGAGCTGGCCTGCGAAGTTACTCTGCAGCCTTTGGACCGCTTCGAACTGGACGCGGCAATTTTATTTTCCGATATTCTCACGATTCCAGACGCGATGGGCCTCGGTTTGGAATTCAGGGAAGGAGATGGGCCTTCCTTCAGTTCGCCTGTGCGCACCAGGCGGGAAATTGAGAATCTGGGCGTACCCGACCCGGAGGCCGAACTGCGTTACGTAACTGATGCAGTTAGCTTGATTCGACGCGAGTTAAACGGACGCGTACCCTTAATTGGTTTTTCCGGTAGTCCTTGGACCCTCGGCACGTACATGGTCGAAGGAGGTTCTTCGAAAGAATTTAGTAAAATTAAGGGCTTACTTTACGAAGACCCTGACGCACTGGCTCTATTACTCGATGTCCTGAGCAAAAGCGTTGCGTCTTATCTTAACGCCCAAATACGTGCCGGCGCGCAGGCAATTATGATTTTTGATACCTGGGGAGGAACACTGACACCGGAACTCTACCGACGGTATTCACTCGGATCCATGCAACAGATTGTTGACCAGCTGGAATGTGACGCTGGCGAGCGAAAAGTCCCTGTAATCCTGTTTTCCAAGGGTGCTAACCATTCGCTCTTGCCACTCGCAGAAAGTGGCGCGGACGCCATCGGGCTTGACTGGACCGTAAACATACGTGATGCCAGCCAAACGGTTGGTGATCGGGTTGCGCTGCAGGGAAATCTTGACCCAGCCGTACTATATAGTTCTCCCAAGGTAATACGCGAGCAGGTTAGCAAAATCTTAAGTGATTATGGCAAGCCTACTGGCCATGTATTTAATCTCGGTCATGGCATCCATCCTGGAATAGACCCGGCTAATGTAAAAGCTTTAGTTGATAGTGTGCATGAACTGGGTATGTCTTTCCGAGAGAAACCGAAGTAACTCCTAAAAGATCTGTTCTGGCACAGTCTGTGACTGCAGCGGTTTTTCCGGATCCTGAACGTTGGGTTGACTAGTGAAAGCCCGATCGATTGCTGGTAAATTTTCAACATTAAATACTTCTTCAACCCCCAAGCCACTTTCCGGGTCAAGTATCAGACCTGTCTCAGGATTAATCCGTACGGTAATCATTCCCTCTGGTAACGGTCGCTCTACATAAGGTAGTCCCTGCAATGCCACCCGCATATAATCGATCCAGATAGGCAATGCAGCCACACCACCCACTTCGCCTCGACCAAGTGGTTGATGTTTATCAAAACCCACCCAAACTACGGTAACGACCTGAGGATGATACCCGGCAAACCATGCGTCATACTGGTCGTTGGTTGTACCGGTTTTACCCGCAATATCCCGGCGCTTGAGTTCCAGCGCACGACGTCCGGTGCCAAATCGAATGACATCTTTCAACATACTGTCCATTTGATACACATTGGTTTCCGTCAGCACCCTGGTCGCCGCATTAATACCGGAGGCCTCATTCATGCTATTGTCGGTCAGTCCAAGCTCTGCGAGTTCTTCCGCATGCAAAGAAATTTCAGCAGCGAGCCGCATGCACTCTTCATTACAGACCCGCTCAGGATTACTCTGAAACAAAACCTCACTATCGGGACCCTCTATACGTTCAATGAAGTATGGCTGAATGCTGTAACCACCATTGGCAAAAACGGCATATCCACCTGCCAGCTGTAACGGGGTAACAGCCCCACTTCCCAATGCCAGCGTAAGATCCTTTGGCAAATTTTCCGGGTCAAAACCAAACTTGCTGGCATGGTCTCGAGCCACCTTGCGCCCAATATCACGCAACAGGCGAATCGAGACCATGTTGCGAGACTTGGTTAAGGCAACACGCATTCGAGTCGGGCCAAAAAATTTGCCGGAATAATTATGTGGTCGCCAGGTACTTTCCTGCTCCCGATCTTCAAATACGACTGGGGCATCATTAATAATGCTCGCTGGGGTGAAACCGGCATCCAGAGCCGCAGAGTAGATAAATGGTTTAAATGAGGACCCGGGTTGTCGATAAGCCTGGGTAGCTCGATTAAATTTGCTGCTATAAAAATCAAACCCACCGATTAGTGCCATTATCGCGCCGTCTTCGGGCCGTAACGAAACCAGAGCACTCGAAACTTTAGGTAGCTGTTTTAACTTCCAGCCATTTTTAGTTTGCTGTAACCGAATGATATCTCCCGGCTTAAGCACATCTGAAACGAATTTAGGCTTTGAACCACGACTGTTAACTGTCTTGAATTTCCTGGCCCACTGGACCGCATCGAGACCAAGCTGAATATCTTCTCCGGCAAGCGCAACCGTTGCTTCAGTTTCTGTAACGTCAAGAACGATTCCAGGAACCAGATTTCCTACACTCGACATGCCGGCAACAAAATCGGCTGCAACGCGTGGTCCGGCTAATTGTTCAAGCGGTACCGTGCCTTCCGGACCGCGATAACCATGACGAACATCGTATTCAAGGATACCTCTCCGTACCGTGGTTACCGCTGCACGCTGCTTGCTTGCCTGAATGGTTGTGTATACCTTGTAACCACCAGAATAGGCATATTCACCATACCGCTCCAGCATTTCCGCTCGAACCATTTCGCCAACATACGGAGCAGCTACCTGTATTGGTGGAGTGTAACGTTTGGCCTCTATCTGAGAGTCATATGCCGATTGGTACTCTTCCCTCGAGATCATATCCAGATCCAGCATGCGGCCTAAAACGTAGTTTCTGCGGATTATTGCGCGGTCCGGGTTACTTATTGGATTAAATCTGGATGGTGCCTTAGGCAGACCGGCAATCATTGCAATCTGTGGCAGGCTAAGCTCTTCCGCCCCCCTACCATAGTAGACTTCGGCCGCAGCACCCACGCCATATGCACGTTGGCCAAGGTAAATCTTGTTTAAATAGAGTTCCAGAATTTCCTGCTTCGACAAGGCTTCCTCTATCTGCAACGCCAACAGGATTTCCTTGATTTTTCGTGTATAGGTACGCTCGGGAGTAAGGAAAAAGTTGCGTGCGAGTTGCATGGTAATTGTACTGCCACCCTGCCCTTTTTCACCGGTTATCAGGAGATTGATGCCGGCCCTAATTAATCCCTGGTAATCGACACCCGGATGGTGGAAAAAGCGGTCATCTTCAGCTGCTAGAAAGGCATCAATTAGGCTTTGTGGAAATTGCTCAAATCTCAACGGAATACGACGCTTTTCGCCAAACACCGCGATCAGGTCCCCCTCGCGACTATAAACCTTTAAGGGAGTCTGCAAGTGAACGTCTTTCAAGGACTCAACTTCAGGTAGCTGAGGGGTGAAATATAGGTAAGCAGTGGTCACTATCGTAAACGCAACGACGGACATCACGATAAATCCGATAAACCCTAGCCTAAATAACTTTAAATACAAGGACATATAATTAAAATTGCATTAACTCTGTGAGTTACGTTGACTTGAGGTAATAAAGCATGTGATTAGTTCAGGTGCAACAAGGTTTTGAATAACTCACATCTTGTTATAGAGTTCGACATATATATTTAAAAATACTCTAAATGAGCAGGATAACTAACGGAATTTAAAAAGTGTTACCATTTTCTTCACGAAGCAACGCTGTCATTGGTATCGATATCAGTTCCACATCGGTCAAGGTCCTAGAACTTTCGTCCAGTGGCTCAGGATACCGTATTGAGCACCACGGTGTTGAACCATTACCAGCCAACTGTATAACAGAAAAAGTAATTTCTGACGTAGATGCAGTCGGTGACACGATACGCAAGGTAATTAAAAGATCTGGGTCAAAAGCGAAATCCTGTGCGCTAGCTGTTGCGGGTTCCGCAGTAATTACCAAAGTCATCACCATGCCCGCCTCTCTATCTGATTCGGAAATGGAGGGTCAAATACAGATCGAAGCGGACCAGTACATTCCGTATGCACTTGAAGAGGTGAATCTCGATTTTAATGTTCTCGGACCGACAGACGGAAATCCGGAAACAGTAGATGTCCTGCTGGCGGCATCACGCAGTGAAAATGTTGAAATGCGCGTCGCAGCTTGTGAGGTGGCCGGTATTACACCCATTGTTGTTGACGTTGAGGCATATGCAATTGAGAACGTGTATCCGCTCCTGGTTGACCAGATTCCTGCCCAGGGTGTGGACAAAACCGTGGGTATACTCGATATCGGTGCCACCATGACCAGCCTGAACGTGGTTCAAAACGGCAGCATGATCTATACCCGTGAACAACCATTTGGCGGCAAGCAGTTGACTGAAGAAATCATGCATCAGTATGGACTGACTTATGAGGAAGCAGGTCTGGCGAAAAAAGAAGGTGGTCTGCCGGATAACTATATTACTGACTTGCTTGAGCCATTTAAGACTACAGCAGCCCAACAGGCCAATCGCTTTCTACAATTTTTCTATTCTGCCAGCCAGCATTCAACAGTAGACCACATAGTATTGGCTGGTGGATGCGCGTCTATACCAGGTTTGGACGAAAAAATTCAAAATGAGCTAGGTATCTCTGTTTCCATTGCAAATCCTTTCAGCCATATCTCACTTGGCTCAAAGGTGAATCCGCAGGCTTTGGGAAATGATGCCCCAGCATTGTTAATTGCATGCGGATTGGCACTGAGGGCGTTCGACTAAGACTATGGCTAAAATTAATTTACTTCCATGGCGCGAAACCCAGCGGAAAGAAAAGCAGCAAGAATTTCTGGTTATGCTGGCCGGCGGGGCCGCAATCGCGATACTCGCTGTTCTTTTGGTGCACTTCCAGGTCAACAATATGATCAAGGAACAAAAAAATAGAAATAATTACCTGACTAACGAAATAAAGATTCTCGACGATCGTATCAAGGAAATTAAAAAACTCGATGCCACTCGACGCGCACTTATCGAGCGCATGGAAGTTATTCAAAACCTGCAGGCAACTCGTCCTGGAATCGTTCACTTGTTTGACGATATTGAGATAACCCTCCCTGAAGGTCTTCACTTGACTAGCCTCGCTCAAAAAGGAGATAAAATCCAGATTTCCGGGCGCGCCGAATCGAACGCTCGTGTATCGACGTATATGCGTAATATCGAAAAATCAGACTGGCTTGCAAAACCTAAACTGGGCGTCATATCGACACAAGATTCGCAGGGTCAACGCATTAGCAAGTTTTCGCTAACAGCAGAGCAGGCGAACCCTAGCAAGGATGATGAGGCTAATTCGGAATGAAATTAATTACAGAACTAAGGAACATCGATCCAAATAACGTTGGAACTGCACCTCTTCTCATTAAGGTGATTTTAGTGGTCGTCGTTGCTGCATTAATCATCGGCGCCGGGTTTTATTTTGACACCAAAAGCCAGTTAGTAAGCCTGGACAAGCAGGAAGCTAAAGAAACGGAACTAAAACGTACGTTTGAAACGAAAGCAAAAAAAGCAGCGAACCTGGAAGAATATAAAGAACAGCTTGAAGAAATGCGCAGAACATTTGGAACTCTATTGCGACAACTACCCAGCAAAACAGAGATTCCCGCGCTCATTGTTGATATTTCTCAGACCGGCCTGGCTAGCGGTCTTGAAATTCTGCTGTTCAAACCTGGAAGAGAAAGCGCAAAAGAATTTTATGCAGAGAAGCCCATTGAACTGACCATGAAAGGCGACTATCACCAATTCGGTTTATTCGCCAGTGAAGTTGCTGCGTTACCTCGTATTGTTACATTGCATAACATACAGCTGACGCCAGGAAAGGAAAAGAATGACAAAATGACCATGAAGGCGCTTGCCAAAACTTACCGTTATCTAGACGATGAACAAGAGTAGCGTGATTCGAATTATGAGCACAGTGACCAACAAGCAGCAAACCAGAACCGCGTTATACATTACGCGCACACTTCTTTCTGTGGCACTTATATTCATGATTTCCGGCTGCTCCGGAAATTTGTCTGACCTGGAAGCCTGGGTGGAAGAAGTGAAGGCGAGACCTCATAAAGGAATTGAGCCACTTCCTGAAATCATTCCTTACAAAGCATTCACTTATGTTAAAGGAAACAAGCGCGACCCCTTTGATGAAAGTATATTTCGTCCCCAAGTTTCTGCTTCAAAGAAAAAAGTGTCTTCAGGAATCAGCCCGGATCCAAATCGAGTGCCTGAATATTTGGAAAGCTTTCCTCTGGATACCTTGCGGATGGTTGGCACCATGAGTCAGGAAAAACAGACCTGGGCACTAATTAAAACACCAGACAATACGATACAAAGAGTACTGAATGGGAACTACTTGGGACAAAACAACGGCAAAATAATACAAGTAAGTAACGGCGGAGTAGAACTCATTGAAATTATTCCAGACGGATTTGGAGGTTGGCGAGAAAGAGAATCGTCGATCGCGTTAAGTGAATAATGTCATTGCTTAACGTTGCAAGAACATGGATATGTGAGAAAGAGCTATGAATAACTATCAATTACATTTGAAACTTTTAATGGAGCGGTAAACATTATGAACATAATACAAACATGTTGCTGTAGACCTTCATTAAAAAATACGCTGTTCCCTACTATATTCGGGTTCATTCTGCTGTTCGTTTCCAGCATATGTTATGCAGAGAATGAGCTTAAAAACATCAAGGTCGCGTCGCTGCCAGATGATCAGGTAGAAATTACACTGGAATTTAATTCAACCCCAAACGAGCCATTATCTTTTACTACTGATAACCCGGCACGAATAGCACTGGACTTTGCGGACACCAACCTAGCAATTAAGGATCGTTTCCAGGATATTAACATTGGAGCAACCAAAACCATCAGTTCTGTGCAGTCCAAAGGAAGAACAAGGGTTGTTGTTAACCTCAGCTCCTTACAGGAGTATCAAACAGAAACTCGAGGTAGTAGCTATATTTTAAGGATTGGTGACGTCAGTGGGGCGCAGGTTGCAAGCGCTCCGGAAGCAGCTGCTCAGCCACAAAGTGTTGTCACCACCAAGAGCGTTGGAAGCAATAATATTGATTTGATCGACTTTAGACGCGGTGAAAATGATGCTGGTCGGGTTATGATTAGTATGACCGATCCAGACACTCCCATTAGTCTGGTTGAACAAGCAGGCAAAATTGTCATTGATTTTCACGACACACAGCTCGCAAAAGATCTACAAAAGAAGTTTGACGTAACTGATTTTGCCACTCCGGTTCAATTTGTTGAGGCATTCCCGCAACGCAATGGCGTAAGAGTCATTGTTCAGCCGGATGTGACAGTCGAGTTTGAACACCTGGCCTACCAATCAGACAATTTATATGTTCTGGAGGTGCGCGAAGTACCTCAAGAAGTGATTGAGGCGAGACGACGCGAAACCTATGAAGGTGAGCGATTGTCTCTGAATTTCCAAAACATCGAGGTACGCTCTGTATTACAGCTCATTGCCGATTTTACCGGCCTGAATTTGGTAGTTAGTGACTCAGTTGGTGGTTCGTTGACACTTAGACTAAAGAATGTTCCATGGGATCAGGCATTAGACATCATCCTGAAAACTAAGGGCTTGGGAATGCGCGAAAATGGGAACGTTATTTATGTCGCACCCAACGAAGAAATTGCTGCACGAGAAAAACTTGAGCTGGAATCGCATCAGCAGGTCGAAGAGCTGGCGCCACTTCGCTCAGAGTTCATGGTGATCAATTACGCACGAGCAGCAGATATCGCAGCTTTATTAAAAGATTCCAATAACACTCTACTTTCTGAACGTGGGCAGGTTAGTGTCGATGATCGCACGAATACCCTTTTGATCCAGGACACCGCCTATAAGTTAAATGAAATACGCCGTTTGGTGGATCGACTGGATATACCTGTAAAACAGGTTCTTATCGAATCGCGCATCGTAATCGCCAATGATGATTTCAGTAAAGATCTTGGCGTAAGATTTGGTGCCACTAATGCGGATGGAGGAGATTTGAATCAAGGAAGAGTCTCAGACATTACATCAGGCAACCTGAATGTTCTTGAACCATTAATTGACGGGGAAACTCCTCCTATTGACGATCGATTAAACGTGAACCTGCCGGTTGTTAATCCCGCGGGCCAGTTTGCACTTGCTTTTGCCAAACTACCATTCGGTTTCTTGGTAGAACTTGAGCTCTCAGCAGCACAGGCAGAAAGCCGCGCAGAGGTTATCTCAAATCCACGGGTGATTACATCAAACCAGAATAAGGCTCGAATTGAACAGGGTACGGAAATACCTTATCTGTCGGCCACATCCAGTGGTGCAACCGATGTTGAATTCAAGAAAGCTGTACTGGCTCTTGAAGTCACACCACAGATTACGCCGGATGACCGAATTAATATGAAGCTGCAGGTAAACAGCGACAGCGTTGGCGAAGAGTTCGCAGGCATCCCAAGTATTGATACTAGACAGGTTAACACTGATGTACTGGTGGATAATGGTCAAACCATTGTTCTTGGGGGGATCTATGAAGAGAACTCGGTAGTGTCGAACCAACGTGTGCCGTTTTTCTCAGACATCCCCTTAGTTGGAAGGCTATTCAGAACGGATAGTGAAAGTACCGACAAATCTGAGCTGCTTATATTTATCACACCAAAAATTATAGATGAGCAACTTACGTTGACGCGTTAAGCACCAGATTTACACTAGCCAGATATCTTAAAAGCCCCGCATAAGCGGGGCTTTTTTGTTTAGAATACGGTTAATTACTTTTGCAAGATGCAATCAGGCAAATGCCAAATAATATATATCTAGTTGGCCCTATGGGTGCGGGCAAATCCTCTATCGGCAAGCGTCTGGCAAAGCGGATCGATCGGGAGTTCTATGATAGCGATCGCGTCCTGGAAGAACGAACTGGCGTTGCGATAACAACAATTTTTGAGCTGGAAGGGGAACTCGGATTTCGAAATCGTGAAACGAATATTTTAAAAGATTTAGTGCAGCTGGATAATGCAGTAATTGCGACTGGTGGAGGAGTTATTTTACGCGAAACAAATCGCAAACTGATGAAATCGAGTGGGACAATAGTGTTTTTACAAACATCAATCGACACACAGTTGAAGAGAACACGACATGACAAGAAACGACCATTGCTTCAAACAGGTAATCGACGTGCTAAACTGATGGCTCTGGCTAAGGAACGAGATCCCGTCTACGAAGATCTAGCAGACATAACTATATGTACAGATTCACAAAGTATTAGCAGCTCAGTCTCGCAAATTATTAAGCAGCTAACATAGCAGCCACTAATTGAAGAAAGCACAAAAAGTATGCAAAAGTTAACCGTCGATTTAGGGTCGCGCTCGTACCCTATATATATTGGCGAAAACATTCTTGAACACCACCAATTAGTAAAACCGTATATACACGGTAAAAAAGTTGTCGTCATCAGCAATGAGACCATCGCTCCTCTCTACCTGGATCAATTAATTGCTGGATTAGATGACTATGAGACTGAAACTATTATTTTACCCGATGGTGAGCAATACAAAACACTAGATACATTGAATGTAATTTTTGATCGACTTCTCTCTTCTCACTGCGCTAGAGATACTACCTTAATCGCACTTGGTGGCGGTGTAATAGGTGATATAGTTGGATTTGCAGCAGCCTGTTATCAACGCGGTATTCGATTTATCCAGATCCCCACTACATTATTAGCACAGGTGGATTCATCAGTCGGGGGCAAGACCGGCGTTAATCATCCACTGGGAAAAAACATGATTGGCGCATTCCACCAGCCTCATTGTGTGATTGCCGATACGCGAACCCTTAAAACACTCCCAGCACGTGAGCTGAGTGCCGGAATTGCCGAGGTAATTAAATATGGCTTGATACTGGATAAGCAGTTTTTTGCCTGGCTAGAAGAAAATATCTCTTGCCTGGTAAATTTGGATACTGATGCAATTGCGTATGCAATCGAGCAATCGTGTCGATGCAAAGCAGAAATTGTCGCCAGCGATGAACTGGAACAAAGTGGTCGTCGCGCCTTATTGAATCTCGGGCATACCTTTGGTCACGCGATTGAGACTGGACTGGGTTATGGCAAGTGGTTACATGGGGAGGCTGTCGGCTGCGGAATGCTTATGGCCGCCAAATTTTCAGCACGAATTGGCTGGTTATCTCAAGAAGATATAAAGAGGATAGATGCCTTACTAGTTGCAGCAAATCTACCCACTAGCGCACCTAAAGAGCTATCTGCCGACCGATTTTTAGAACTCATGGCACTGGACAAAAAAGTTAAAGATGGAAAATTACGTCTAGTTTTGCTACAAAATATTGGAAATGCAGTCCTAACTGACGAATTTGATTATAATTTACTGCGTGAAACCCTATTAGAGCTTACAAAGGTAAATTAGCAGAATGACTGCGATCAACGCGTACATTCAGGAATCTTCAGTCTGCGATGATGGCCTGGCCCCATATGCCGTGACCCAGAAATCATCGCGAGGAAGAAGATTTTCAGAAACAGGCTGTCAGACACGTACAGAGTTTCAGCGTGATCGAGATCGAATCGTGCATAGCACCGCTTTTAGAAGGTTGGAGTATAAAACTCAAGTATTCATAAATCACGAGGGTGACTTATACCGGACAAGGCTTACCCATACCCTGGAAGTCGCCCAGATTGCTCGATCCATTGCACGTGCCTTACATTTAAATGAAGATTTAACGGAAGCAATAGCCCTGGCTCACGACCTGGGACATACTGCTTTTGGTCACGCCGGCCAGGATGCATTACATGATTGCATGAAGGAGTTCGGTGGATTTGAGCATAACTTCCAATCCTTGCGAGTGGTGGATAAGTTGGAAGAAAAATATCCCGACTTTGATGGCTTGAACCTGATGTTTGAGACACGAGAGGGCATACTAAAGCATTGCTCAAAAAACAATGCATTATCGATGGGCGAGCTTGGTCGCCGCTTTATTGAACGCACACAACCAAGCCTGGAGGCCCAACTAACCAATATCGCAGACGAGATTGCCTATAATAACCACGACGTCGATGACGGCTTGCGGTCCGGTCTAATCTCCATCCAACAGTTGTGTAAAATTGAGTTGTTTGGTGCACACTATGAAAAAGTGAATCAAAGGTTCAGTGAAATTAGTGAAAAAAGAAAAGCACACGAAGTTATTCGCAGAATTATCAATCAGCTGGTAACCGATCTCATTAACCAGACCAGAGAAAGTCTTCAAACAAATCAAATTTCCTCACTAGAGGATGTACGGTCGCTGAATACATCACTGGTTTCGTTTAGCCCCAAAATAAAAATTAAAACAACGGAGCTGAAATCATTCTTGCATAAAAACCTATACCAGCACGACCAGGTGTTTAAAATGAGTGCCAAGGCAAAAAATACTATACATGACCTATTTAACAGGTTTTTTGCGCATCCCGATCTGCTTCCACGAGAACACAGATCCAAGGCATCACTTAAACGAAAGATAAACGGAGATGCTGGACTCGCCCGGACTGTTGCGGACTATATCGCAGGAATGACTGACCGATATGCGGAAACAGAACTTAAGCGAATTACTCAATCTTAATCCCATTCGAAATTGAAATTAATGAGCGAAGAGATCACACAACAAGACCCGAATAATCTGACAGATGACCAGTTAAACAAACTGGGGCTAAGTGAACATCCGTTCACCGAGCATGCGGGAGACGCGTACCTATACAGTGACGAACAACTCGACATGACCTCCAATATAATAATGGAGTACCTGACAAACCCAGCAACCACTATCGTTTTAACTGGTGAAGAGGGTTTAGGAAAAACGACATTTTTACGCAAGATTTTACGTCTCGGATATCAGCAATATCAGTTTTGTACATTGCGCGCACGTGAAGGAATAAACTTTATCGATGTAGAGAATAAAATTAAGCAGCGCTGGATAGTGCCCCAGTCAAATGAAAGGTCCGTAGTTGATTTATCCATCGAAAATTACGTCATCACCTATCTAAGGGAACATAATCACGCTGTTTTAATTGTGGATGACGCTGATAACCTTGACGCATCAACACTCGACAGGCTTTTTACATTAAAACACAGAATAGCTTTAGCCTGCCCGTCGGGCCTTGGGTTAATACTTGCAGGAAGCAATAAATTAAGTCTAAAAATTTCCGAACTTGAAGATTCCAACCCTGCCTGCACACAAGTTTATCAAATTAATGTTCGTCCCCTGAACAGGGAACAATGTCAAAAATACGTTAACTATCGACTTGAAACGGCTGGACTGGAAGACGAAGTAATTCTGGACGAATCAAATATAGACGAAATTTACAAAAGCTCAGGCGGCAATATCAAACTAATCCATGATAAAGCAATCGAGCTTCTGAAATCACAATTCGATGAGGAAGGTTCCATTGATGCGGCGCTGGATCATAATATAAAACTAAGCTACTCAAGACCGCGTGTCCCGTTAGTAATTATAACAATTATTGCTTTAATTGGTTTTGGCCTTTATATCAACCATCGTCAAAATATTGAAAAAGAAAACGCGATAAACATTTCTATCCCAAAACAAAAAGAACTTGTCAATGAACAAGCTTTGTCGCCGTTGGCGCAGGAAGCAAGCACCGACGATATGAATAAAACCCCCTCGCTGCCTCTACCCAACGTTAAACATCAGGATTCCGTAATTTTGCCTCCACCTTCCGAACACGAAAAAATAATTGAAGAAAAAGTTCAGGAACCGGACCTTGCTACATTAGAAAAACTGGAAAACGACCAGCAGCAGGTAACCAGCGATGCTGTCAAAACGGAAGAAGAATTGGAACTACCGGCACCAGATACCACTCCGGTTAATGAAGATAAAACGGTAACTAAAGAAGTTAAAAGCAAAGAACAAAAATATGTTTACGGAAAAGAGTGGTTACGAGGTCTTGATAGTACAAGCTACACATTACAAGTGATAGCAACTACTGAGCCTTCAAAACTCGAGAAACTGATTAAAAATGAGCAACTGAAAAGCGAATACGCCTATTTTTCAAAATCAGTAAAGGATACGACGTATTACGTTTTGGTTATTGGTAATTACCCAACGCGTGAAGATGCAATTAACTCTGTTTCAAATCTTCCTAAAAATCTTAGAAAAAACAAACCCTGGCCCATAAAAATTGATGGTGTCCAACAGCACTTGTAGTAATCAAAAATTTTTGCAAATAACACATTGCCATATCGACGGTTCAAAATTTATACTGCTCGTTCGTGACATATAGTCAATAACCCTTCAATTAATCAGTACTCAGGCAGCAGATTCCTCAGTGAAAGCGGTATACAGGCCAAGACCATAATGGCGGGCAGAATCCCGCAGCCGTTTATTGATCAGGTGTTAAATCAAACGGATATTGTTGATTTAATTAGTGAATTTGTTGAGTTAAAGCAAAAGGGCAAAGAATACACTGCGTGCTGTCCTTTTCACCATGAAAAAACGCCCTCCTTTACCGTAAGCCCGGATAAGCAGTTTTACCATTGCTTTGGATGCGGCGCCCATGGCACCGCGATCAGTTTTATGATTGAACGCGAAGGCCTTGAGTTCGTAGAAGCAATTGAATTTTTATCGAATCGGCTTGGTCAACAGGTCCCTTATGAATCCACGGGGGAACAAAGTAATCAGCACATCGAACTTTACCGGGTTCTCGAGCAAGCAGATAAGTATTTTCAGAAACAGCTCAGATCGAGCAAACCCGCAATAGAGTATTTAAAGCAACGTGGAATTACGGGTCAGGTCGCTGATGTCTTCAGCCTGGGTTTTGCCCCTGAAGGATTTGACAATTTAAAAAATTATCTCGCTCAATCATTTGAAAAAAGTCTACTGGTTACAGTTGGCCTTCTTTCAGAAAAAAGCAAAGACAGGGTTTATGATCGCTTTCGCAATCGAATCATGTTTCCGATTAAAGACACCAGGGGACGTGTTATTGCTTTTGGTGGCAGATCACTGGGCGATGAAATGCCCAAGTACATCAACAGTCCGGAAACCCCATTATTCCACAAAGGAAATAATTTATACGGCCTATATGAGGCACGAAAATCATCCGGGAGAATTTCCCAATTAATCATCGTCGAGGGTTATATGGATGTTGTTGCGCTTGCGCAGCATGGCATAACTAATTGTGTTGCGACATTAGGAACTGCAACTACCACACAGCATATTCGCACTCTATTACGATACAGCTCTGAATTAGTATTTTGTTTTGATGGAGATCGAGCAGGAAAGGCAGCTGCGTGGAAAGCGCTTGAGCAATTACTGCCTGAGTACAAGGATGGGATCGATATTCGATTTGCATTTATGCCGCAAGGAGAAGATCCAGACTCATTAATTAGAGATCTCGGCAAGGACGCATTTATTCAGCACCTTAAAAAGTCGACCCCACTATCGGAATACTTTTTCGACAAACTGGCTATGGAAATTGACTGTTCGACGCCGGATGGTCGAGCACGCCTCGCGAACGCCGCCAAGCCATTAATCGGCAGCCTGCCAAAATCTGTTTTCCGCGATTTAATGAACAAGGAATTGAGCGAACGAGTCGGGACCAGAATTGGTGATCTGACCACCCTGAAACCAAGCCGGTATGATGGTTCCAAGAAACAAGACAATCATCAGCGTGCTCCAAAGTATACAAAGACTCGTTTGGCTATTGCTTTACTACTGCGGGAGCCAACACTCGTCGAGCTGGCACTGCCGATCGAAGAGCTGTCGATCCTGAATACCGTTCCAGGAGTGCCATTACTTATACAACTTATTGGAATACTTGAAGAAAATCCTGAACTATCCCCCGCAACACTAGTCGAACGTTTCCACGGAAAAGAGGCCTACCCACACCTGCAAAAGCTCTTGGAATGGGATCCACCAGATATGGAGAACCGAAAGGAGTCGTTTCAACATACCATGGACCGTTTTAAGGAAGACATTCAACGGGCACATCTCGACGCGATTATCGGGAAAAATGAGTAGCTCCGGGGTAAGTGAGGGACTAATCCGCAAAAATTGTTAAACATCTCTAACGAAAGGTATATTTATTGACTAACCCAGCTTAAAATGGTGGGTTAGTTTATAAATTAATGTCCGCAGGGGACTTTATGGAACCAGAGCAAAACGCTGAGCAGCAAGATCAACAACAGTACAGCCTTAAAGACCTAATCGCCAAAGGCAAAGAACAGGGTTATCTAACCTATGCCGAGGTTAACGATCATTTGCCCGACTCTATTGTTGATCCAGAGCAAATTGAAGACGTAATCAGCATGATTAACGATATGGGCATTGTTGTTCACGAGCAAGCTCCAGATGAACAGTCTTTACTGTTATCAGAAACAGCTGCCTCTGATGAGGATATTGCCGAAGAGGCAGCTGCGGCACTGGCCTCGGTAGACAGTGAGTTTGGCCGCACGACCGATCCCGTTCGCATGTATATGCGAGAAATGGGGACCGTAAATCTTCTAACTCGAGAAGGTGAAATCAAGATCGCCAAACGAATCGAGGAAGGTCTTTCTCAGGTACTGTTTGCAATTGGGCATTTTCCGCGTTCTATAGAAACTCTTCTGCAGCTTTACATTCGAGTAGAAATTGAAGAGATGCGACTCACCGACTTGCTGTCAGGTTTTATTGACCCTGACGCGGAAGAGGAAGAGATCCCATCCCCTGCTATCGTAAGCCGGGAAGCAGCTGCCAAACAGGAAAGCGCGTTAAATGATAGCTCTTCAGAAGACGATGATGAAGAAGAAGAGGAAATTGATACTGGCCCGGATCCGGAAGAGGCCAGAGAACATTTTGAGATGTTGGCAAAACTGTACAAGGTTTCTCAGTCAGCAGCTGTTCAGAGAAGCGGTAAAAAAACCTTTACCACTCGCGAAGAGTTAGCTGAATATTTTATGCGTTTGAAGCTCACCCAAAAGATTATCGATGCCTTAGTCGGTTCTCTGCGTACCACGGTGGAAAGAATTCGTAATCATGAACGCTTGATTATGGCCTTATGCGTAGATTATTCCGGCATGCCCAAGAAGCAATTTATTGAGTCTTTTTCTGAAAATGAAACCAATTGCGAATGGGTAAAAGAGCTGTGTAAAGGTAAGATGAAGTTCGTAACATCACTGGAAGAAGTATCGGAAGAAATCATTAAGGAACAGCGAAAACTTGCAGCCATTGAGCAAGAATCCAAAATCTCTATTTCTGATATTAAGGATATCAACCGCCGCATGTCGATCGGTGAAGCAAAGGCAAGACGAGCCAAGAAGGAAATGGTCGAAGCAAACTTGCGCCTGGTTATATCCATCGCCAAAAAGTACACCAACCGAGGCCTTCAATTCCTAGATCTTATCCAGGAAGGCAACATTGGATTAATGAAAGCCGTTGACAAGTTTGAGTATCGAAGAGGTTATAAATTCTCGACGTATGCAACCTGGTGGATTCGGCAGGCGATTACACGTTCCATTGCCGACCAGGCGCGAACCATACGTATACCAGTGCATATGATTGAGACAATCAATAAGCTTAATCGGATTTCTCGACAAATGCTCCAGGAAATGGGCCGCGAAGCGACACCAGAGGAACTCGCTGAACGGATGGATATGCCCGAAGATAAAGTACGCAAAGTATTGAAGATTGCCAAAGAGCCTATCTCCATGGAAACACCCATTGGTGATGATGAGGATTCGCATCTTGGGGACTTCATAGAAGACGCAAATATTGAATCACCAGTGGAAGCTGCAGCCGGTGTTGGACTCAGCGAAGCAACGCGAGAAATTCTCGCTTCGCTTACACCTCGTGAAGCCAAGGTTTTGCGTATGCGCTTTGGTATAGACATGAACACTGACCACACACTTGAAGAGGTTGGCAAGCAGTTTGATGTAACACGGGAACGAATTCGACAAATTGAGGCGAAGGCATTGAGAAAATTGCGACACCCAACACGTTCAGAGCAGCTGCGTAGTTTTCTAGAGATCGAATAGTTTTCCAAGTCTATATAGTCTGTACTATCAATCCTATAATGCGTGCTCACAGTTCCTGGGCCTGTAGCTCAGTTGGTTAGAGCAGAGGACTCATAATCCTTTGGTCGTAGGTTCGAGTCCTACCGGGCCCACCATATAAATCAGGAACTTATTGTTCACCTGCCTCATTGAGGCATTTAGTAAGGTGTAAGATTGGTGCATTCACAGTGTTTACCCTGAAAAAGCACCCATTTTCTTTTCCAGGTCGTCGGCAGCGTAGAATCGCGTTGCCTTGCTCTTTCCAGACCCTTTCTTCAACAGACCATGCGCCTCCAAGTCTAGTAAATCGGCTCGTGCGGTAGCGTAGGCTACATTGTGGCTTATCTGGTGAGATTTGATGGTATATCCATTGTCATGGCCACGAATAGCATGGCTAAGTAAGGCTCGTTGTCTATAATTAAATACACTCGAGTTTTTTAGATATTTCTCTACTAATGCTATTTGCCCAACTTTCTGATTTAAATATTCTTCTAAGTCCCTGATAGAAGATTTGATTACCTTTAACTGGTGGATAATAAAGTAAGTCAGATCGTTTTCATCAGTTTCCGAGTATAAATATGCGTACCTATACTTTCTTCGCGCTTTTTTTATATTCCCAGATATTGAAATAAATTCAAATAACCAATAATTTTGTTTAAGCATTGACCAATAAAATAGCGCACGCGCCAATCTTCCATTCCCATCCTCAAATGGATGGTCATAGCCAATCCAAAAATGAAGAATGATTGCCTTAATAATTGGGTGAATAAATTTCGAATCTGTGTGCTCCGTATTAGCGAAATTACATAGCTCCTCTAGCCGACTTTCAAGTTGGTCAGCAGGTGGCGGTACGTGGAGTTGTTTCCCGCTCCTATCATCAAAAACACTAACTCTACTATCAGCACTAGTTTGCAGGTTTCCGGCTGCGTCTGAGTTTTCTAACGTTTTATTGGTAACAGTTCGGTGTAAATTCAAGATTAATTCAGGTGTTAATTCCTCTTCTTTAATTTCTCTAACAAAATCCATCGCTGTATAGTTGTTAAGTAT